>Ga0080013_1003029_pt1 | contig 18478 bp, 23 predicted proteins | sample ETNvirenome_6_85_FD_69236 | JGI IMG/M metagenome (GOLD analysis project Ga0080013, IMG submission 69236) | Marine viral communities from the Pacific Ocean - ETNP_6_85 (SPADES assembly) (version 2) | ecosystem: Environmental > Aquatic > Marine > Oceanic | place: Pacific Ocean | collected 2013-06-19 | reverse complement strand
GAACGCCTTTGAAATAAGTTTTGCGATCTTTCGCATAACTCTTTCTTACCTTCTTTTGGTATGCTTCTAATTCTTGAAGCGAAGAAACATAGTTATTCCAGCTCATATTTGTTTGGTCCTCTCCATAAATAGTTCTTTGTGTGCTCTCCTACCGCATACCCGTGCCAATAAGATCCATACCGACACATCTACAGTGCAAAGTGCCGATCAGGTCGGCCATATCTATATGTGCGGTCCAGTTTATCGCGTCTGTGCTCGTATATAAACCTGCGGTGCCTCCAACAGCCACTATGGTGGTGTCATCTGTGGCTATCGAATCGATGTTTTTATACGAACCACTATAATTCGTTATACGGACGTTTGTCCAACTATCCGCCGAGGCATCGGAGCTATAACTTGTTTCTCCACTAGGCCCTACGATAACCCACTTATTTATGGAGCCCTTGGCGTAGATGACGCCATGGATGGCTCTAGTTCCGAAGCCTTCGCCGGTGGATTCTGTCCAGTTTTCTCCATCATCATCGCTGTAATATACAGTGCCGCCGGCCAGGCCTGTAACCCATCTGCCGGAACCATCGTAGGCTATACATTTAATATCTTTAGTGCCCGCTTGCAGGGCGCCCTTGTCGGTCCAATTGACACCATCATCTGTGCTCTTCCATATATGAGATTGGGTGCTCGCGAGCCATATTCCCCCTGAACCTTTATAAGCCACGGCGTAACACCTGTCCTCGATGGTGTTGCCGTTTATAATTTGCGACCACGTTTCGCCACCGTCTGTTGATCTAAATAAATTGACATATGTCTCGGGGTCAGTGCCTTGAGCGTCTTTGTCACCACCCATGATCCATACATCATTCCCCCACGCAAGGGCAGGGCCGGTCATGGCTTCGTCCGCGTGCTTGAAGGGGTTCTTCCGCTCCCAGTTGTCGAGTACTCCTAGTTGTTCAGTGTTATATGAGGCAGAGGTAAACATGACTTCGCGGTTTTCGTGATGCCCATGACACATGATCCTCTTATTTCCTTCTGGGTCTTCTCCTGTAATTATATCACCTATAGCATTGGAAAGGCCACTGTCGGCCTCAAAGTCTATCATTAATTCCCAACCACTAGAGGCGTCGGCCACGGTTGTAGTATATGTTTTACCAGAGGCCGCCAGGCTGCCGCCCAAACCAATCATCCATCGTCCGGCTGTGGTTACTGCCGATGGTTTGTCGATACCATCAACTTTTTGAATGTCTGCAGCCGCAACACCATCTATTTTAACAATATCAGCGTTTGCCACGCCATTTACTTTAGTTAGGTCTGCCATTACAATTCTATCCAGTCGCCACTCGGATTAAAGTAAATCACGTTGGCTGTATCTGTACCATATCCTACAACTCTTACAACGTCGCCGGAAGCTGAAGGCGCGGTAAAATCTATGGCGCCGGCTGTTTCTGAGATGTAACATACGCCTCCTTTTACAAAAGAGCCTTGAATAGCTGTAGCATCAAAATAGCCTCGGAGTAAGATCCCATCAGATACAGCAGTACCCAGCGCAATTCCTAACAATACGGCGCCGCTAGTTGCGACAGCATCGGCGTCTGCGTATTTCCAATCACCTCCCGAATGCAAATACATCAACTTACCAGCCGCCAGTGCATCGCTACCATCCTCGCCGCCAAACGTTACAACTTCCCCGCCGCCGGTATCATCTGCTAAAGAAGTCGGGTCGTGGACGACGTCTAGCTTTACTTTGGGCGACGTTGTGCCGATACCCACTGCCGAGGCAGATACATTTAAAATCGCACTTCCGCTAGGCCGTAGCGAAATTGTATCCATCCCGAAATCAATATAAGTGGGCTCGCCTAGGCGATCATCTTCATAATAGATGTCTCCTTGGCGTAAAGAGCCAGTGGTATATTTATAAGCCAATTAGTTGTCTTCCTTTCCTTCATAAATAGTTTGTTCACCATCTTCAAACGTAATAATTGTGTTGTTGGTGGGGTGACTCGTAACATGAATTTTGATGAAATCTCCAAACGCATCGAAGAACGCAATTGAACCGCGGGGAGCCGGCGTTAACCAATGAATAACTGTATGACCGGTAGCAAACATAACTCCTTCCATCACCACCCCCTCTCCCGAGATTCCAGTTTCATCATGTTGCCGACACACGGTAAACGTACGAATACCTTGGGGCGCCCGATTGCTCGGCTTTTTAGGTTTTAAATCTTCCGGCTCCGTCTCGGTGGTAGCGGTGATCAATTCAAGCTCGTCGCTCATTAGGCTTCTCCTTTAAAATCAACATCCAAAAGAGATTCCACGCAAATCTCCCCGATGACATCATAAATAGCTTTGGCAGCATCAATTTCATCAGCGCACACCTCTTCTCCCATTACTTTATCGTACGAGTCCAGAAGGGTGTCTTTTAAAATTTGCAAGGAATCTTGCATATCACAAAGAGCCTCTTCTAGCGTATCAATCTTTTCAAATATTTCAACATACTTGTGGTTATTTTCTTTCGTCATTTTTTAATCCTATACCTTCTGAAGGTACTGTGGGTAATTATCTAGCACAAACTCTAAAATGCCTTTTTTGACCCATAAGTCCTTCCACTCATAGCGTTCTTCGGATGTCAAGGTGTGGCATAAAACTCGACACAAATCCTCTCGGCGCTCATTAACAAACGTAACAGTCTCCGCTACCACCAAACAAGTGCGGGATAAACACATGTCTATTATGTCACCATGAATTCTAATCTCGCCGTATAAGGTGTCCCGAATGATTGCCGATCCCTCCAGCGGCATCTCCATTAGTTGTTCATAATAATCAAAACCTTCGTCCAAGGCCTGCGCCTGGAACCAACTGACCCCAGGATTGATCACGGGCGCGCCAGTTAATAAATCTCCTACACGTAACATGCTTTATCTCTGCAAGACGTCCCAATTAATGTTGGTGATGGGGACTACAAAAATAATATTTTCCAACACATCTACGCCGTAAGCAGTATACCCCACATCCACCGCGAGCACATACCCAATTAAATCACCATTGGAGGCAAACACGCCGGCACCGGAGGAGCCGGCCCATCCGTACGACTGGAGATAGATAAAGTCGCGGCCCAAGTACCCAATAATATTACCTTTTAGAGTGAATGGTCCCGCACTATTCGGAAAACCTGTGTAATATGTGGTTGTCATAATATTAGACGACCGGAAAGTTTTAGGCAATGCCTGAGGGAATTTCAAAGGGACTCGTTCTGTAAGCTCTTCGATTTCGATGATGGCGTAATCTACCCCAGCATTCAGTTCCACATAATTAAGACAGGTGACGTATTCATTTTCTGTTTTGATCTTAGTGAGAGGACAGGGCCCCACGATCCCATGGTTGACCGTAAGCACATAATAGCGTCCACCGGTGGTGAAGTAGGTTCCACTCGCGGCCGAAAAAGTTTCTTGATCTTCTGAGAGAGACATTACCCGTACGGCGCTTAAGCGTGATTTTTTAATAGCCTTTTGGTCTGCCACCGGCAACGTTCGCGCAATTACGTCCTCTGACCAATTGCTAGCTTCCGCCATCGATGGCGCTTGATGGGATTTTTCCACACTATACACCACTCCCAGCCCCATTCCAAACCCGCTCACTAGTCCCACTGTGACCAAGAATATAAGCTTGAGAGTGTTTAACATATTTATTCCTTTAAGCTTGCCGCTGATAACTGATAAAAACCGGAACCTCCGCTAGTCCAGAGCGTTTTGCAAACCAGAGAATGTCCTCGTTACCAGTAATTTTAATTCTCCCATTCTTCCCCAAAGCCACATAGATGGGAGCCTCGGCGCCGTTCTGAATGAAGTTTTGGTACATTCCATTAAATGCGTCCATGGGTGCACGGAATTCCCGTGACATATAAGGCAATAATTCTTTGACAGGGATCATCGTGGTGTACCGCATGTCTCTAGCGTTCACTGCAACATCATACGCCATCACACTTCCCTCCACCCAGTCCTGCAGAGCGTCTTCTAAGCTGGAGCGCGGTGTGGCCATCTTCTGGATCATGTCCTGCTGCTGGGCAGGCCCGGTGCGGCCTCCAAATCCCGCCCCGACATTTCCTTCGCGCACAGTTCGGATAGAACCTTTCACGTTCGTGCGATGAATGCGCGAGAGCCCTGCAATGGTTAGTCCTTTAATTTTCATCAGCCCAGGGATGAGTACCCTATCACGATAACGAACTCGGCCGGTTGCACCGATTAATTCAAACTTGATCTCCATGGTCATAAAAGTTTGCTGGGGAGTATCGCGTACGGTATCACCCAATGTGCGAATAGTGGTGACCCCTTGGATTCCGCGCATTTCAGTTTGTACCTCTTGAACCTCGCCCCCGCGGTCTTTGTTAACCCCGCAATTCACGCGGACTTTATAAATCCGCAAGTCATAGAGCGGATCTTTCTCTGTCAAGAGTTTGTCAATCCTTTCTATTTGCTCTTCAATGCTTTCTGCTTGTACGGGAGGATTAAACGGCGCCTGCATCCTTTCGTCTTCTGGATCTGGCGGCTCGGGAGCCCTCTCAGGAGGAGGCTCTTCAATGGGGAGAACTTTGCGGGGCGCCCCCGTCACCGGCTCCGTATATTTATGGGCCATCTCAGCCGAATACCCTCTCTTAAACATTTCTGCTTTTACCAGTTCTACCCAGTCCGGATTATGTTCGGGCATCCCAACTCTGTTCTCGGGCTGATAGTAGATAGTAGAAGCCTGGAAGGGAAAGAGTGCTCTGCCTGGATCAGACATCGGGATGAGGAAGTCTATCACTGCTACATACCGCTCCACATCGCTCATTCGATTCCAATTAGCATTCATCCAGTCTTTGATTAGGATGATCTTTTCCGCGAGGGGCTGGCCGTTCTCTGCGTCCTCTAAAAAGGCCCCCTCAATTAACTGTGACATCTTGTCACGGAACGCTCCATTCACTACCCCGTCTTTGGTTTCCTCAGCCATCTCGTTAATTGGCTCAATCATCTCTAACATGATAACTTCTTCGGCGGCCGCTTTCACCATCTGGGGATTGTCATTCAAAAACTCAACAAACTCTTTAGTGCGCTCCATCTCCTCTTCGCTATCAGCGGAAGAAATACCCACGCGCACTTCATAGCCTAAGCCGAGTCCATTTTGCATGGGCTTGTCGGACATACTAACGCCGGCGTGATGAATAATGAGTCGCAGGTCTCTGGCTACATCCAGGCTCGGGGGTGGTTGACGTTTATACTTATCGCCAAAGGGGAGTTCCTCTTGTCCTTTCTGAGTGGCTCTAATTGCCTGGCGATTTAGGGCTATTAGCTCGTGCCGAAGGCTCTTGTCAAGTTTCTCGTTTGTAAAGGCTTCGTTACGATTCATCGCGATAGAACGTGATCCCCATCGATTTCCCCCGGGGGCGCCATCACCTCGTAGCGGCCGCTGATCGCCGGCACCAAATAATTTATGTAAAAATTGCCACGCCGGGCGGGGGCCGGCCTGCATTGCGCCTATGGCTACGTTGCCGTTGGGGAACCTAAAAGGCCAATAAATAAACACATCCCGCGAGAGTTTAGTGGGCAGTTTTATTTCATAGATTCCAACGGTTGACCCGGGTCGGCGGGGAACGTCGGGATCTGTAAACCAATACTCTAAGTGGGCCTTGTCAGGCTCAAAGAGGTCAAAGTTTTTAGTGTCTGAGGATTTAAGCATGACCACATCCTCTAATGAAGTCTTCTGATGATCCCAAGGCGTACGCGCGGCGTAGCCCGCCTCTGCCAGATTCCGTCGCACCTTTTCAACAACGGCTCTATACTTGTCTTCAAACTCGTCTATAATCTCATCGAAAAACCATTCCACATCATTAATGTCGGTAACGTTGGGCTCTATTCTACATGTAATTTCGACATTTAGGAAAGCTATTTTCTCCGGGTTCGGATCTCCATGTTCCCATCCAGGGACAAAGGGTTCCATCACATCTACGTCATAACCAATCGTGCGCTCATCGCCTGGAAGATCATCTTTAAGCTCTTCAAGGCCGGAGAGTTCTAAAAAGTCTTGCGTGGCGTCGCCGTATCCCCACGTAGGATCGCCTTTAGGAATGCTCTTGTATCTTTCATCATCGACGCCCCACCGGTGGGCGACCTGAGGGTATGTGCCGCGGCGCTTTTTAGAAGATAGCACGGCAATAAAATTCGTTGACGTACGCGGATCGAATTTATAGTTTTCCCATCCTAACGGAATTTGCAGGCTTAAAGCGGCGGACGCCTCAAACACGGGGGCCCCAGCTGCTTCGTCGCCCCACTCGTCGCGTGGATTAATCACATTAATGTTGAAGGAGGAGTTGTCGTTGGCGCCGCCAGCGCCATAATTCCCCAGCAAACGTCTAGCCTCTTCCTCGGCCTCTTCCATTTTCTCCTGCATATTGTCCGGAACATAGAGCCCGGGATTCTCTTTCTGAAGATATCTATTCAATTCTTCAAACCCTGCGCTGTCGCCAGCATACTCCCCGTCTTCTAGCACGCGTGCAATTCTTTGGTTTTTAACAAACCACGAAATCGCGGGCCACGTTTCTTCGGGCGCCGGCTCGTTGCCACGACCCTTAATTTGATAAAGGATGTTTTCGTCAGGGTTCCACGTCATCGTGACATAAGAAGAAGACTCGGCCCTGCTTTTGGCTTTGGGCTTGCGTAACGAAACTAATTGTCCTCGGCTATCGCCTCCGCAATGGCCCATGCGTTCTGCTTCTACCGAGCAATTAGACACTTTCAGATCGTACCAATAAGATCCATCATCAAATGTATGAATAATGTTCTCTGGATCCTCTTTGCTTTCGAAGTATTCTTCTGCTCTGGCTGCGGCCTCATAAATGTCCTCATCCTTAATTTCATCGTAGTTCGAAGGATGGTCATTAAGGAACGCAAACACCTCTGTGTAGGTGTTTTGAAAATTTACCCAGCCGTCTCGGATTACTCCGCTTAAAAAGTGGGCCGTCTTTTCTGCCTTGGCCTTCCGAGTTTCCTCGGTACCAAGTGATTCAATTTTGTAGAAGGCCTTCGCCGCTTTTTTGAATGCCTTCTTCCATTTCCCCATGGGCTCATCCCTAATAACATCTCGGACATTTTTAATGACAAGCTTGACTTTGCGCCAAGTGCGAATCTGGTGAGCATTCTGGCCGGTTCGGATGGGAAGATCTTCGCCTTCTTCTTCGGTTAAAAGATGGCGCACTATCTCCTCTCTGGTGAGGCTTTCTTCGAATTCTACGTGCTGGGCTTCCCAGTCCGGGTCGGCTGGTACCGCCGGCGGTGGTGGATCCACCAGGCGGTGTTCCGGGTGGAGGTGGGCGCCGTGAAAGCGGGTAGGGTCAAGTTCCAAACTTTTGAAGCGCGTCACCCGCTTTTGACTGGCGACACTATCGGCCTGCAATTCTCCATACTCATCGATGAGAAAATTGAGGGTGTTAAAAAGAAGTTCCGTACGGTGCGCTGCTGCGTCGCCATAGGTCATATTTTTCCAGACGTTACCCATCCATACTTTGGCCTTTTCGTCTGCGTCGGGCAGAGCCTGTTCAATACTTTCTGCCACAAAATCGGGGAGACCGATGTCTCTTACCCCCTCGTCTAATCTTACTTCTTCATTAAGATATTCAAACCAACTTCCGGTTGCTATGTCCATTTAAACGTACTCCAACACTATAAATAGTTTGCTTTTTGATGATATCATAAAAAAAAAGCCCTGTGCAGGACAGAGCTTTCAAGGATAATGTAGCCGCGGCAACGTGTAGTGTCAAGTCCTATTTCCAAAAAAGTTGAATAGCCATGATAATACAGGAAAGACTCACACACAATAAGGTTTTAGTAGTAAACATACTCTCGTGTAAAAAATACCACGTAAGAAGCGGGAAAGTTACGTAGGACAACGCAAACATTAAAAAGCGGGGCCCCCATATTTCCCCCATTTCTTCATATGCTAATTGCACTCCGTACCAAAAACACAAGGCGGCCGGGAGGGAAAAGAGGAAGAGAGGGAGAAATGGGCGCCCCTGCCACCACTTCCATACAAACTGACTATTGAGGTGAAACCACCCCAAGCCTTGACCTATCATAAAGAAGCTACAAGCCATCAGCAGTTTAAAAGTTGGCAACGATCACCTCCTGGCAATCCTGTTTCCATCCGGTCACGCGCCCGCGCTTGTTAATCATTGTCACATTAAAATCTTTATACAAACGTAATACTTGAGGATGATAATTGTAGATGAGTGCCCACTTGTTATCTAAAGTTTTTAAAGTTTCCCGTAAATTCTTATGATGTACAGTAGACATTTCGTACCCTTTGTTCTTGCCGTATTCAAAAAAGTTATAACTAAAATCCCCAATGGGAAAAAGTAGATACTCCGATTCTTTAATGTCTTTAATGTTGTCTACCAATTCCTCTTCCTTATCCCAGAGGATAAAAAAGTTTTTAGGATTAAATCGCGAAAGATGCGAGAGAGCCAACGGGTTAAAATGTTTTTTATTTAACTTGCCCGCTGAAATCCACCCACTCTCAGAGCACCGGTTCAATAAGAAAAACAAAGCTGAGCGCGCAAAAGGATCATGATACTTGGGCCAGCTTTCTTGTAAAATGTGGAAGGTGTTGGGATCATCGATAGGAAAAAGCGCCTTGGACATCTCTACGATACGTTGAGGGTCCTGCATGGCGCAGTGCCAAAATTCATATACGACATACCGATTGGTGTGTGCAATTACAAATCGGTCGCTTTGTGCGAGCTTAAGCTCTAGCCCTCCACCAAAAAATAAAAAGGAATTAACAACGCTTCCTTTGGGTATCTTACGCTTTATTTCTGATGTACATTTAAACTGATTAACTTCTTTAATCGGGGTCTTCATTTTGGTCCGCCGCCCCAGATATTATTTGTTTAAAAGAAGCGAGTTTATCTTCTAGTGTCTCCTCCTCGGAGATCGACGCAGTGGGAGTGGCTTCCGACTGCGCCCGATAGGAAAGATAACCATTAATAATATTATAAATGTCATTCAGACGATAATCGATGGCTCCTAATTCTAGACGAACTTTGTCGATGTTCTCTATCGTCTCGTAGGAGAGCATTGGCATCTGAGAGTCTACGGCGCATAAAGAGGCGAGGGCCCCGTAATGACTGTAGGCTCCCGTCAAGAGGCGCTCCACCTCTTCCGATAACTCGTCCATGTCCACTGAATACTGAATGTTGATGCGCTGACCCATTTACCCTCTCAACAGTTGTTTTTCTTTGTTAGCATTTAATGTTTGTTCCACCAACTCGGGCGCGCCTACCACCACAATTTCTGTGCCTGTGTGTCCCCGATTAATAGTAAGCTTGGTAAAACGATGTTGGGGGTTTAATTCTTTGGGCAGGCAGCCCTTCTCGTGTAATTGTTGCATTTTTACTTCTTCTCGAATCATGACTACATGTTCCGGATTAATAAATACTTCACGCAACGTGTATTTGGGATTGGCGGCAATAACGCCGTTTCCATATACTTCAGTTAGTCTAATAAGCATGTGGTACCTCCATGGGATAAATGTCGCTCTTTAAAACTTGCCACTTCTGACCATGGGCTAGCACTTGCAAACTTAAAAAAGTAGGCTCTCCGCCGAAAACAACTGCAGTCGTGGGCTTTTGGACATATAAAAAATCTACCGTACTTCCCTGCGAATCTACTTTGTATAGTCTTACCCCTTGGGGGATATAACATAACTCGCCTTGGCTCCACGAAAAAATCATTGTATTATCCTGTTTGAATTATCCCATAGTTTGTGGTAATTAAGGTTCCCGCACAACTGGCGGCGTTCTGCAGCGCTGTACGAGTAACCTTCACTGGATCTATTATACCCTGTTCTATCATGTTTGTCAAACAATTGTCACGAAAATCCCAGCCATCATCATGCTTTGCTTCCAGTACATCTTTAATTATCAAGTCAGGAGATTTTCCAGCATTTAATGCCATTTGACGAATAGGTTCTTGGCATGCTTGCTGCACTATGGTTCCCCCTAGTGCCTGTTCTGAGTTCTCCGCGGCAATAACTAAACTATCGGACGCTCGTAGGAGCGCTGCTCCACCGCCACAGACAACGCCCTCCTCTTGAGCAGACTTAACGGCTTCCAAGGCATCCTCAATCCTGTGCTTCTTTTCAGTCATTTCAACTTCGGTCGCTCCTCCAACGTGGATAACAGCCACGCCAGATGCTAACCGAACGACACGACTTTGGATGCGCTCGCATTCTGATAGACCATCTGTATCTTTAATCAACGTTTTAAGCGCTTCTATGCGGGCTTCTACTGCTTCAAAATTGCAATTACCTCCCACTATAGTGGTTTGATATTTACTACTCTCAATGAACTTAGCGGTACCTAAGTCAGCCATCTTCACTTCGGGCAGCTTCCGGCCACTCTGACGAGTGATAAAAGTTGCGCCCATTGAGAGTGCCAGGTCATCGAGCGTGTTGCGGCGCTCTTCTCCATACATGGGAGCCTTGATAGCAGCCACTTTTAAAGTGCCACGCATTGCGTTCATAATCAAGGCCGCGAGAGCTTGTCCTTCAATTTCTTCTGCGATCATGACGAGCGGTCTGCCTTCGCGAGCCACCATCTCCAAGACCGGAAGCACCTGCTCCACGGTTGTGATTTTGTGGTCGGTAACGAGCAACAGGGGCTCTTCGAAGTGCATAACGCCGCGGCGCTCATCAGTAATGAAAGCCCCCGCACAATAGCCAGCCTCAAAGCGGAAGCCTTCGGTCACATCTAGTAACGTTTCAATCGAGCGAGACTCCTCAATCGTAATCGACCCGTCCTGTCCTACTCGGTCAACAGCCATGGCAATTAATTTACCGATGGCGGAATCGTTGTTGGCGGAAATTGTCGCAATGTGTTCGATGTCGTCGGTGGTTGTAACCGGAGTGGCCATGGCCATAAGGTTAGTTGTCACTTCTTTGACAGCAATATCAATTCCCCTTTGCAGTTCGATTGGCGATACCCCCGAAGCAATAAACTTTTGTGACTCGCGAAGGATTGCTCTCGCCAAAACGGTCGAGGTTGTTGTGCCATCACCGGCGTCATTATTAGTTTGCGTGGCAGCCTGGCGTATAATCTGTGCGCCTGCATCCTCAAACGGATCCTCTAAGGCGACAAACTGTGCGACAGTGACACCATCTTTTGTGATGAAGGGCTCTTTACCCTTCTCCTTCAAGAGAACGTTTCTTCCCTTGGGGCCTAGTGTTGACGCTACATTATCTGCTAGTAGGTTAGCGCCGTCCATTATTTTCTGTTGTAAATCTTGTGTGTTGTCGTATGCTCGACTCATTAATACCTCACGTTTAATTATCCTTTGATTTCTTCAGTCTTAGTGCTAATATCTGCGGCGGCTTTGATGGCGGTCTCTGCCGGCTGAGAGTTTTCCAACGCGCCGGCAAAATACTCTTGCAGGCTATCGTTTAATGTTTTGAGGCTACTAAATATTTCAAAGACAGCCGCGTTGGTTTCAGTAACCACTTCGTTTAACATCTCTTGTACTTCCTGGCGCCCAATGCGTAACCACCCAATTTCGACATCTTGCTGGCCTTCGGTTCCCGTGGCGGCTGTTCCATAAGCCTTATAAGAGCCCGCCAATCGAGCTATTCCCAGGATATCCTTTTTGTTTAATTCAAATTGCTTGCGATGTTGATATCCAAAAGAATATAAAAGAGCCCGTTGTTGGAGAGAAGGTCGGTTACGAAGTTCGTTATAAAAATCCAAAGATTGCTGGGTAGTGGCGAAGGCGTCTTTCTCCTGGCCCCAATTGGCTTGAATCTGGTTGAGCTTTTGTCGATACTCATGCACTTTGATGAGCGCTTCCTCGTGGGCCGCGTTGAGGACGTTCCATATTTTCTCAAAATTCTCCGGCGAAATGTGTCCCGTACGGGCAGATGCTCGTAAAATATTTAAGAGGGGGGCACCATCGTAAACCAAACCCAGTTCGCCTGGATCGGCGTCTTGGCCATCTTCTGTCTTGCCCGGGCTGGGGGTTCCGTGCCAGGTTACTAGTTTTTTACCTCCCCTTCCCGGTTTAAAAGCTCCTTGGCGCTTACTTTTAATATCTGTAAATAAATGAGGAGCCTTCGCATAATTAATGGCCTGGAAAAGTTCTTCCGGTAGCTCAGGCATTCGTCGTCGAGCCGCATCTAGGAAAAGAGACTCCAGTGTTTGCATGTCTGGCATGCGCGGCGGTCGGGGCGCTTTATCCAACCTAATGGTGCCATCAATAACCGCCATGGGTAACTTGATATCTTGATGATTGAGTTTACCGGCATTTCCACTATTAGCAAAAACCTGAAAGATGTTTTCCAAAGTAAGGTTGAACCTATAAAACTTAATCAACCCCTCCGTCTGCAATCCTTCTCCACTTAAATCTTTGGTCGCCACCACATATTGCATATAAGATCCCTGGCCTGTCCCTGTTCGCGGTGCATCGGCTAGGGTTAAATCATTCACCAGATCGGTGTAACTGCCTCCAGCCTTCGCCGTTGCTGCCGCGTATAGTTTTAAACTAATTGGGATCCCATTAGGTGCCTTTGGGCGCGCCGCAGATTTAAGATCAGCAATCGTCTTGTTGCCGGTTGCAATTTGACCACCCCCCAGCAACACCCCCAAAAAGGATTCAAAATTAAAGCCTGCCGAGGCAGCATTAAAGTTAGTAATAATTGTGGTAAGAGTTTTAAAGAAAATTAAATACGCGAGAATCATGGCAATCCTTTCACCGGGAGACTTGCTCTGTACTTTCCCGCTCTGGATAAACTTGCTCGGATTATTAAGCATCTCGTTTAAATTCTTTAATTTGGTTTGAAAATTCTCTCCCTTGATCTGGCTTAAGAATTGCTCCAATTGCTGTCGCTTGGCTCTAGTGCCTTCGTCGTTGCTCTCTAACGATGCCCACCCCAACTCGGAGACGGGAATTTCCGGAATAGCCCGATACGTAAATTCTAAACTTTCAGCATCTTTAAAATATTGTTTACCGAAAGCTAATTGCTGTTGACCAGCCTTCTTTTTTGGAGCTTCGGTTAAAAGATTGGTTTCAAGTACATCATTCATCACGTCCTCAATCATTTCTAATAGATCAACGGGCGTGACTAACGAGTCTTTCTTTTTTCTATACTCTTGATTTAATAGTTCTTGTAGTTCGTTCATTCCCAATCCTCACACGATGATGTCTGCAATTCCTAACTCTACTGCTCTCTCTGCAGATAAATAGACGTTCACCTTACGTTCCAGCATTTTTTTCAGCTGAGATTTTGTCATTTTTGTTTCCTGTACTAAACAATTTACGTACATTTCTTGTAGGTCCTGCAAGGCTTCGATTTCATTAACGAGATTGTGGAGGTCTCCATGGTTGCCGGCTGCTACAGAATGGATCATAATGCGGCAATTTTTCGTAATACGCCTCTGCCCTTTGGTGCCGGCGGCCAGCAATAACACACCAGCCGACATTACCTTGCCGACCCCAATTGTGTGCAGAGGAGTCTGAGGTTCAACCATCCGCATAATATCATACAACGCGAACATATCATCAGCGTTACCCCCGTATGTGGAGAGATAAAAGTCAATAGGCTGAGGTTCTTCCTCGGAGGCTTTGTTCCCTTCGTTGAAAAACAATAATCCTTGTACCACTTCTGCTACTTTCTCTTCTGAGATGTCGGTGAAGAGACCAATTGCTCGTATTTCTATTTCGCTGGACGCGTCGGCGCGGTCAATAATGAGAACTTTCTGTGATTCTTCTTCTTTTCCCTTTCCGGTAATAATATTACACACTTTCTGGCGGATGTCATCAATCATTTTTTCCCTTTTAGTATAGCCCACACCGCGGTCTGATGTGTATTTAAAAACTTCATTCCGGTGGGCCAATCTTCAAATTCAAGCGTCTCTTTAAAAATAGAGGGATGCAGTTCAACTAGTTGAGCGATAGATTTGGCTTTAAAGTTCTTCACTTCGTCTTCATGAAGTAACATGAAGGCGCGCCTGTTTTGGTCGCTAGCGTTGGTTTCATTCAAGTAGTGAAGGCGGATGGTCTTGGAATATGCAAAATTTTCCATGGCGCGCGCTAGCATAGCCAGGCTTAAAAGCTGTGACACTTTTAACATGTTAACGCTGCTGCGTGCTGCTGCAAAGAAATAGAATGTTTTGCATGTTGCGTACCCGAAAACAAACAACAGTAATTGCATCCACCATTCCATTTTAGCACCTCAAACAATTAACCACCAGACTTCAGCTGGTGGTTAATTATAACATCTCTAAAAGTTTTTGTCAACTACTTTGTAAGCCTACGCATGATGCGATCTGCCAACTGCTCGGCTAACTGGTCGTCCTTGTTGCGCTTAGAGAGTCGTAGAGCCACCCGTCGGGAGACTTCGTTAACGATTTCCTCTTCCTCTTCCGGGCCGTCGCTTTCTTCCTCACGCGTTTCTTCGGAAGCTTCTCCCTCTTGAGGGAGGCGCTGCTTATAGCCTTCGCCTTCCTTCAGACGACGACGTCGCCAGGCGCGGCTTTCTTGCATCGCTAGCTCTTCTTCTCCGACTTCAAGTTCTTCCTCGCCGCCGGGCTCTTCAAGATCCATTTCCATCTCTTCCTCGCCCTCGACCTCTTCCTCACCGCCCGTCTCAAGATCTGCGGTGGTGGGCTGGCCCGTAACTTCCTCGACAGCCTGCTCAAGAGCGGCCACAAAATCGTCAATTGACACGGTGTCTCCACCGCCTTCCTCTTCGACGTCCATTTCCATCTCTTCTTCGCCGCCTTCGTCTTCAAGGTCCATTTCAACATCTTCCTCGCCGGCTGGGCCCTCGATCTCAGCGTCTAGATCCATCTCTTCTTCATCGCGGGCGCCGGGCTGCATGCCATATCCGCCCACTTCCTGCATTTTAGAAGCTCCTAAGGGCCTCATCGAAGCGAGTTTCATGAAGCGTCGAATCTCACCTTCGGTCAATAGTTTTTTACGAGCCATTACAAAAATCTCCTTAAAATAGTAAACTCAAATGTAAATAGTAATAATTTTAAGTAAATACCTTAAAAAAACAAACTTGCTGCTATCGGATTATTCTTGAGCCTCTCCAGAGCGCGCGATTCAATTTGTTTTACTCTCGCAAAGGAAATTCCAAGCCGTTCTCCAACCTGTCTCAAGGTCATCCGACCGTTAACATAAATAGACACCAAACTGCAATTATGTTCCTTCTCGTAATTTATCCAAAAACGACACTTAAGGCTCGCACAATGCGTGTCTGTGTCCATACAATGTTTCGCACATGTTAATAGTCTATCTTTCATAGTTCAGGGAATTCCTCTTCTAAGAGATCGAAAATATTGTCCACTTCGTTATCGCTTAGCCCAAAATCCTCTAATTTTTGTTTACCTGTTTTTTTCAAAATCTGAGATTTTTGCCGGCGAAGTTTTCCGCGCTTTTTGACTTCATCGATATAACCTTGAATGCGCTCATCTCCGGTAATGTACCCGGTCACAATGTGGCGAAAGAAATCGGACTGTGAGAGGTTGTCATATTTACACCGTATTAATAGCTTAGCTTGGCGATGATCGTTTTCTGTAAAGACGATGCGCTTGGTTAAATTGCCATAATCTATTTCTTCCATCACCATTTCCTCGTGGTGATATGAGTGTCGCTCTCTTTAATGCCCGAACTAGTTTGCCTAATAAAGCGCGCATGCGCATGAAGCTCGCGTAAAGTATGGGCGCCGCTATAGGAAAACCCGGACCTGATGCCTGTCTCCAAATCCTCTAAGATTTTCTTGACGCTGCCGCGGTAGGGCACCTGAGATGACACCCCTTCATCGGAGGCATATCTCCCGCGCCATTCAATTTGCGCTTCCTTGCTAGCCATGCCGCGGTATACTTTCCATCGGAACCCCTGACTGTCCTCCAGAATTTTGCCCGGAGTTTCATCGGTACCCGCTAAGAGCGAGCCACACATGACAGCATCTGCGCCTGCAGCCAGAGCCTTCACAAGATCTCCGGAGTTTTTAATTCCCCCGTCAGCGATAATTTTTACGTTGCGGTCGGTCTGTGCGCAATCCATAATAGTTTGCAGGCCCGGGACTCCATGTCCTGTTTGTACTCGCGTAGAACAAATGGAGCCTCCCCCGATGTTACACCGAACTGAGTCTGCGCCCCAGTCAGATAAATGATTGACTCCTTTCAGCGTTGCTACGTTCCCGGCCATCAGATGCAGGCCCTCTCCCAAAGTATGTTTGAGCATGCCGAGGGCATCCTTCATTAGAATGTGGTGGCCATGCGCTACATCGATGCATAAAAAGGTAGCACCTGCTTCCTTCGCAGCAATTGCTCGCTCGATGTAATCTCCATACACTCCGATGGCTGCTCCAATTGGGGGCGCCTCTTCGTTAGAAGGGTTTTCGTGTATGCGGGCTCGGGTGGCTATGGAGACTGCCGTCTTAATTTTTTGCGATTGCTCATCGATTGAGTTATAACGATGAATGACAGCACCCCCACCAGCGTTGGCCATCGCCACCGCCATAGGGGCTTCTGTGATGGTGTCCATTGGCGATGAAAGGAGGGGAAGCGTTAGCTTAAACCCCTTCCCTAAATCAACCGCGGTATTTACGTCGGCGCGTGAGCGAATGGTGGAATATTGAGGGACGAGTAATACGTCGTCGTACGACAGTGAATCTCTCATTCCTTCTTGCTCTTCTTTGTCTTTGCTCCTGTCTTGGGCGCCTTCTTTGCTGAACGCGCTAGCGTGGGGGATGTCTCGGGCGTGACCACTGCTGATGCAGCGGGAGCAGGCGGGGCAGCTGCCACAGGAGGAGGCGCTGCGGGTGCATACCGCGGTCCGAAATACTGCTGCAGCGTAATCATGGCGTTTTCATTTTTTGCCAGGATCTCGGCATGCTTCACAATTTCAGCTGACCATTCAGTATGATCGGGAATGGCTGTGGGGTTACTAAAAAGCATATCTAATGTGGCGTACGCTTCTAACGCTCTTCCCCTCAATTGCATAATGGTTGCATCGTATAAATTTTTTGACATTTTATTTCTCCTTCTCTATAAAATTTTTAATGTCGTCGGCCGTATACCACGTAGTTTTATGTGGCGGCTTAGGTTCAGTAATCTTTTTTACTTCTGGGTGGGTGCCTTTGGATACTTTAACCAAAGAAATCATAGGCACCCCCTTGAAGTTAAGTTTTTGAGTAATCTTTGGATCGTCCTTTATATTAAAGGCAAAAAAATGTAGCCCCTCATACTCTTGAGAGACTTCTTCATAAGTAGGTTTGAGGGCGTGACAAAGATGGCAATTGCTAGAATAAAATTTAATTACGCACACTCCATCTTCCAACACGTCTCCCCGGAGAAGCTTTAGCAACGCTCCTCTTGATAATCGATTAATCGGCATCAACGTTCTCCTCAATATAAGTTTTAGCGGCTTTGAGACACGGAGGACAAAACAATCTGATTGTTTCTTCGTGAATTACCACCTTCCAAGAGAATACCATAGTTCTGTCCTGCTTGTCAAATGGATTCTCGCAGGCACTACACTGGTCAGGCAGCTTATTAAATAGAAAAATTTTATCGGAGAGTTTTACTTCTTCCTCTGTAATTCCTTTCTTCTTTAGCGCTCTGCGTTGCTGCCTGTTCACTACATCACTCCGATGCGCGGAAAGTCAGCATAGGCGGAGCGCCTTGTTCCATCAAAAACCACGACGGCCGAGGGGAAGGGGGCACTGTTCTCTCCGTTCCCAAATTTAAGGCGCCCCTTTACAAAGAGTAAATCGTTCGCCTTCATGACAAATTCATGCCAATACTTGGTGTCGGTGCGCGCAGGGATTAGCATCACCACCGTTGTGTTTTCCTTCTGCGATTCTTCATAAGCTTTCTTAATCCAATCTTTAATGGCGCGCCCATACGGGGGGTTAACAAAAACCGTCTCCCCTCCCCAATCTTGAGCCAACCCATCATCCTTTTCGGTGTAATGCTTAGCTACCTTATAATTAGATGAATTAGCACAAGGGTCCAAAGTAAAGGGCCCGAAGCGCTTGTTCAGCTTGTCAAAAAAATGTTGCGGGGTAGCCCACTCCTTCGACTTTGAGCTAAACATTGTTTGTTGTGTTTGTTTATCCATCGGTGCTCCCGAGTGCTCCTGCGCCCCTATCGCTAATAGTAATAGGCTCGTCATATAAACGGCCGTCTTCTTTTTGTACAGGTCGGAACGCTACTACTGGAATCATAACAAGCTGTGCGATTTTATCGGCGGGCCTAATGACCTGTAATTGTTTGCCGATGTTGTGGAGATTAATGAAAACCTCTCCATCATAGCCCGAATCAATCACGCATGCCCCTACAATGAGGCTGCGCTTTGCTGCCACGCTTGAACGGTTCTTCACTTCCAACATGTAACCATGTGGCACTCCAAAGCGCAACCCCGTAGGGATGACCTTGCTTTCGCCTGGTTGAATTGGGATG
>Ga0080013_1003026_pt1 | contig 18493 bp, 25 predicted proteins | sample ETNvirenome_6_85_FD_69236 | JGI IMG/M metagenome (GOLD analysis project Ga0080013, IMG submission 69236) | Marine viral communities from the Pacific Ocean - ETNP_6_85 (SPADES assembly) (version 2) | ecosystem: Environmental > Aquatic > Marine > Oceanic | place: Pacific Ocean | collected 2013-06-19 | reverse complement strand
AAACTTTTTTCATCGAAACTTCCCGAAATTTCCAAAAAAAAAAAAAAAAAAAAAATCCCTTATATATGACGTTACTGAGTTACAGCTGATTTTGCCCTTTTTTCACTGATTTTTAAAAAAAATGATTTATTCCTTGACTTCCTTTGTTCTAAAGTATATAAAATATATATATTTTAGAGCAAAGAAAAAAATATTCCCTTTAAAGGGAAAGGACAACCTATGAAAATAATATTGACCCTAAAAATAATCTTAAGCCAAATAAAAGGTTTTTTAAGCCTTTGTGCTTCACAAGCACAAGCACAGGCCGAACTAAAGGAAGACAAAAAACTTTTCAACGAAATTGAAAAGACAATCTGCGATCTTCAAGCCGATCTTGCAACAGCCCAAGTAATGCGTGCCAGGATCATAAAGGACCGTCCCTCGCTTGTGCAAAAAACGAACTTGAACCAAAAGACAACAACGAACTTGAACCAAAAAACAGCAAAATCAGCTGTAAATTGGGCCATATAGTTGTGAGCGGCCACCTCACAGCAATATCAAGAAAGGGGCCATCGGCCCCTTTAAAAATGTTTTTGAAAAACAATCTGTTTTGTCCTGGCGCATCCATAATCGATTATGGATGCGGCCAAGGGGCCGATGTTCGTACACTAAAAGAATTGGGCCTTAGTGTTGTGGGTTATGATCCGCACTGGGCCCCAATTGAATTGATTGCAAGTGATATAATTACTTGCACTTATGTTTTTAATGTTATTCCAGAAGGCCAGCGAGAGAAAACATTACAAAAAATAAAAAATCTTTTGAAGCCTAGCGGCCGGGCGTTGATCACGGTAAGACGTGATTTTTCAAAAGACTACATGACAAAAAAGGGGCCACAATTCAACGTGGCCCTTGATCTACCGACTATTTTTCATTTGAAAAATAGATTTGAAACTTACCTTTTAAAAAAATAACAAGGGCCTTATGGCCCTAAAGGAAAAATAAAAATGGAAACAAAAGAGCTTAAGAACCCGCCAAAGTCCGTAGCCTTAAAACTCTTAGCATTTAACACTAATGCAAAGACTAGCAAATCAGATAAAGAAAGTGATAAGTATTTCACCGCCATATTATACTTGGCCCCGTTCAATTTATCAGGCTTTCAAGTGTGTCCATCTGCGGACTTGGCCAAGTGCCATAAGGCCTGTCTTAATAGTGCCGGAAGGGGAAAATTTTCAAACGTGCAAAAGGCACGTTTGAGAAAAACTAGGTACTACATGCAAGACCGGGAATCTTTCCTGCATGACCTTAGATCTGATTTAAGAAAGTTTTCTGAATTTTGCGCTAAGCATGGAAGGAAGCCCGCAGTCCGTTTGAACGGTACGTCTGATTTAAACTGGTTAGCACTCATAAAAGAATTTCCTAAAATATTCTTTTACGATTACACAAAAAATCTATCGGATAGTTTTTTGTGTAAAGCGACCAAAGTCAAAAATTATAATTTGACTTTGAGTTATTCCCAAGCATCTTGGGGATACGCTAAGAAGTGTAAGAGACAATCCCAAAAATACGGCCTTAATATGGCCGTAGTTTACCGAGGTAAAAGCTTTGATCAATTATCCGAAAACTTTCCTAATGCAATTGACGGGGATAAAACAGACCTTAGGTTCACGGACCTTTTTGGTCCAGTCTTTCTAAAGGCAAAAGGCAAAGCGAAAAAAGATTTATCGGGGTTTGTGATCGACTTGTAAAAAGCAAGAAGTAAGGGCCTTAGGGCCCTTACTTCCTTTGCCCTTCTTTGTCCTTGTCCTTGTCCTTCCTTTGCCCTTCTTGTCCTTCCTTCCTTCTTTGTCCTTCCTTTGCCTTGTCCTTGTCCTTCTTTGCCCTTCCTTTGCCTTGTCCTTCCTTCTTTGTCCTTCCTTTGCCTTGTCCTTCCTTCCTTCCTTCTTTGCCTTGTCCTTCCTTTCCTTTGTCCTTCCTTTGCCTTTCCTTTGTCTTGTCCTTCCTTCCTTTGCCTTGTCCTTCCTTTGCCTTGTCCTTCCTTTGCCTTGTCCTTCTTGTCCTTCTTGTCCTTCCTTCTTGTCCTTCCTTTGCCCTTCCTTTGTCTTGCCCTTCCTTTGTTCAGTGTATACAAAGTTTATACAATTATTTTTGTATACATTTGTTCAGTGTAAACTTTGTTTATACAATTATTTTTGTATACATTTGTTCAGTGTAAACTTTGTTTATACAATTATTTTTGTATACATTTGTTCAGTGTAAACTTTGTATACACAATTATTTTTGTATACATTTGTTCAGTGTAAACAAAGTTTACACATTTATTTTTATATACATTTGTTCAGTGTAAACAAAGTTTACATTATAGATAGATATAGATAGATAGATATAGATAGATATAGATAGATATAGATGCAACTGAGACATATAGATATGGATAGATAGATATGGATAGATAGATATGGATAGATATAGATATAGACATATAGATATAGACATATAGATATAGACATATAGATATAGACATATAGATATAGACATATAGACATAGACATATAGACATAGACATAGACATATAGACATAGACATATAGATATAGACATATAGATATAGACATATAGATAGATATAGATGCAACTGAGACATAATAAATATTATTAAATTAATAATATTCAATAAATAGTGTTGACACACTATTCGGCTTCTGATAAAGTGTCTCTAGATACAAGAGAGCAACGAAACAATAAAGAGGAAAAGAGCAATGACAGCACAACACAAGACAATGGAAAAGGTTTATCAAATATGCAGTGGCCCCCGTGGGCACATGGACACTGAAACATTGACTGGAGACACTCCAGAAGAGTGTCTTTTAGACTATTTTCATCATCATCGTGATGATGATGAAGTTAGTTTAAGCTTAGCTGAATGGCTGGAAAAACACGATATCTGCATCTATATCTGCAATGCAGATGGGGATATCGTGACAGAACTAATAAAATATTAATTCTGTCAGTTGACACACTATTCGGTTTCTGATATAGTGTCTCTAGATACAAGAGAGCAACGACAAACAATAAAAACAATAAAGAGGAAGAGCAATGAATATAAATATAATAAAGAGAGATTTTGATTTGATCCAGGGATTTGCATGGATCGAGCTTGAAATCAATGGAGATGAAATGACTCTCCAATTGTGTCTTGAAGAAGGTGCAAAGGGAAGAAAAAAACACATAAAACAATTCCTTAACTGCAAAGGGCAGTCAGGGTTTGACTGGGGGCTTTGTGCAGAAGCAAATTCTAATGCAGTCGATGCATTGGGCGAGGGCCCTTGTTGGGACTTGCTGAAAAAAGAATTGCGAAAAGTAGGCGTTCTGCCTACGAAGGAGAAATAATGAGTATTTTTAACAAAGTCTCTGCTATTGCAGAGGAACACTATTTATTGAATATTTCTGGGTCTGATGCCGAAGACCCAGAATGGTGTAAATGGTGTGCAGAACCCCACCAACTCTCACCTGAAGAGGTGGAAGAGTTCACTTGCGAAACTTGTGATCGATCACAACTTTCTGAATATGGTAAAAGAAGGGCAAAGAATGGAAAATAAAAACAATAAAAACAAAAAAGTATTCCTTTTAAAGGAGGAATACAAACACAATTACAGAGCAGCGGAGCAGTGGGGAGAGATTATCTCCATCTTCACTCACGAAATCCCCACATCCAGAACAGATAAGGCCAGGGGAAGAAGGGAGGAGATGTTAAGGGAGCTGCAAAGAACCTTTGCCATCGAATTTTCGGAGTCCTTGGACAGCATTTTGCTGTCAGGAGACCCCCTGGCCATATTTTTGGCAGGGAGGTTTTCATCCAAAGCCCAATCCTTAAACTTATTGAAATACGACCGACATATTCAGGGATATGTCGCCATTAATTTTAATTTTAATTTTAGAGGGGGGAATAAAAATGAAAATTTCAATTGATTCAAAAATTGGTGGGAGGCATTTGGGTGGGTCCTGTCAGCATGATATTGCGTCATGGGCGGCAGGAGGGGAGCCAGTGTCCCCTTATTCCTCGCCCAGGTGGCTGGCACTATCATTGCGCGGAATGCCTGTCCCAACACCCACATCATCAGCCCTCGCGCTGATGGAAATGGGCAACATAACTGAGCGGGCGAATCTACGTCTTGCTTGTGAAAAACTGTCCTTATCCTTGGACAAGGACGAGGATGAGATACTGTCCCAAACATTCATAAAAAATGACCTACCTTTTTTGGTAGGCAATGTTGACGGAATAAAACAGAGTACTTTGCTCGAAGCAAAGTATTCTGTGTTCGGATGGCACGATGTACCACATGCTCACAGCCTTCAAATGAACTGGTACGCAGGATTAGCCAAAGAGGAGGGATGTGTTATTGAACACATCTACCTGTCGCAGCTGACCGCGACAGGAAGGCATACACTGCATCCTCATCTTTTCGATAAAGACTTGTTCAAAGAACAAGTGAAAAACTCAAAAAGATTTTGGGAAAGGTTTGTGGAAGACAAGGAAGGCCCTCTCCCAGAAATCACCTCTTCTAAGAAAGATGAGGAGCTGTTGAAATTCCAGCACGGCAAAATAAGGGACGAGGAGATACTGTCTCCCGACCCCAAAATGGAAAGACTCCTTACAGAGTACAACTGCAAGCTCATGGATGAGCTGGCACTGTCCCGAAAGGGAGGAGGTTCCGACCTCTTAAAAAACCAAATAAAAGACCTGTTGGGGGAAAGAACTAAATACATTTCCCCCATTTGGGGGCCCATCACATGGGCCCAGAACAAAGATTCTATAACATTGTTTTCTTATAAGGAAGCAAAAAAAGTACTTATAGAAGTATTAGGGAACGACAAGGGACAAGAGATATTGAAAGTTTTGTCCAAAAAAAGAAAAGGGGCAAGGCCTTTGAAATTGGGCAAGGCAGGGGGAACATGAAAACCCCTTTTGACAAAGTAATTTTTTTAGATGACGGGGGGCTTTCTGGCCCCAAGCCATCTAAAAACACCAACACCAACAAACGCAAAGAAACTGAAAAAGGGGGGATTAACCCTTTTTTCGCTATAATTTTTATTTTACTTTACGTCTTTTTTGGCGTTAGTAAAAAATAAAAATAAAAATAAAAATAAAAAAGGAATAAAAATGAAAAAACCAAAATACCTAGAAAATTTCAAGACAGATTTTAATGAGATTGAGGTGGCCCAAGAGGGACCATCATTTTTAAAAGTTCTACAGAAAAGTAGCTGGCCTCTTGATAGTGACAAAGTCGATCACTATTTAGAGGATGCAAAAAAGGGAGATTTTATGCTCTCCCCTTCAAAAAAACTTTTTAAGCACCTTCGGTGCAACATAATAAAAGTAGAAAGATGTTTTTTGGTCTGGCTTCCAGACCAAAAAGCACCTCAAAAATATAAGACCGAGGAAGACGCAGCACATACCCACAAGGGTATGGAGATCAATTCTCAAATAGAGTTCCACCTGATGGTGGATGGGGAACATATGATACTTCCCTTCGACCTAGCGAAAACCACTCAGAGGAAGGCGGCCTTTCTCTGGATGTCAAAATTAAAACAAATGGACGCTCCAGTACAAGCTGGAGAGTGGTCACTGACCACGCTCCCGTATGACACCTACGGCCATTCGGTAACTTACGCTGTCCAACCGACCTTGACTGGCTGGACAGATGAAGAAAACCTAAAAAATTTAATAAGCTGTGCAGAGACCACAGAACTGCCTCCTTTAATAGAGGAAAATAATCCCCAGATTTAAATAAAATTTCACCCGAAGCTCAGGGGTCTCCATTGGACACCTCTGAGCTTTATTGAGGCAGGAGCAATGATACAACTAATTTTTGGAAGCCCTGGGACGGGGAAGACCCATCATTTGGTCAATGAGGTAATTCCCTCTTTGACAGGGACAGTGTGCATTCTTTCATATACTAAGGAGGCGGCAAAAGAAATAGCCAGCAGGGCAAAGGTACGTCCATCTTTTTGTGGGACGATCCATGCTTTTGCGTTCAAGGCGATGAGACTTTCCAGATCGGAGGTCTTAGCAGACATAGGGGAATGGGTCAAGTCCCTAGGGGGGAACCCTGTCAATGCAGAGATTATCTCTTTCCATTTAAAACACAGGGAGATGATGGTCCCATGTCCATCAAACCCTGCCTATCAGGCAGTGATAAAATCATATAAAAAATATAAAGAAGAAAACTTTTTATACGATTTTACGGATATACTAGAAAAGGGGGCGCAACTCCCCAACATACCTGAGTATGACAACATAATCATCGATGAGGGACAAGACCTGACCCCTTTGCAGTGGGAGATGGTCTTGAGCATTCCTCATAAAAATTTAATTGTGGCAGGAGACGATGACCAAGCCATATTCGAGTGGATGGGCGCGGATGCTCTCAGGATGTTACAAATTCACGGCAAAAAAACAATCCTGTCCAAGTCCTACAGACTGCCATCCCCTATTTTAAATTACTCTATTGAAATGATAGAGTCCCAGGTAATAAAAAGACAAAGGAAGGAAGTGCTACCCTCTGATGGAGAGGGTAAGATCACACGCATCCCAGACGTGTTTCATCTGATACACACACATAAAGACCCTAAAAAAAAGATAACTATCTTGGTCAGGGACAATTACATGAAACATGATTTAACAGAATATTGCTACCGTAATATGATAGGCACTAAAAACATGTTTTCGGGAAGGAGGTGGAGGAATTTCCTCGACAACCGAAAAATCTCGGCCGGCGATAAGTTTTTTTATAAAAAAACTAAAGAATGGACGTTCGACATAAGAACGATCCATTCATCGAAAGGACTTGAGTGGGACAACGTATGCGTAGTAGCTACGATGGCAGGAAAGGTCTTAGATAGTTTATATTATCAAAAGACTAAAGAGGCAGAGGCAAGGAATTGGTATGTGGCGATCACAAGGGCCAAAAAAAACTTGATATTAGCAGGGACAAACGAATTTATAAAATAGGAGGGGAAAATGAAACACCTAATTTTAGATACTGAAACCACGGGTCTTCACTACAAACGAAACAAAGCCTTCTTATGTGGACTAAAGCCACGAGGGTGGTCGCCTTATTATGTGGATATCAGGTTAGACGGGATCGAACGTATTTGCAATGAAATAAAAAAGTGCGATCTCATTGTTGGACATAACTTAAAGTTTGATTTGCACATGTTAGTGCAAGCAGGGATACCCTGGCATATAATAAAGAACAAGAGGTTCCATGATACAATGATAGCAGAGGCTATCTTGGATGAGCATAGAACGTCCTATAGTTTAGATTCGTTGGGGAAGGAGTATTTTAATCTCCCTAAGATTGACATAGTCAATCAAATAAATGAAAGCTTGGGACTAAAGTTGTCCAAGTCTAAGGCAATGGGACATCTCGAAAAGATGCCGCGAAAGTGGGTAGGGGAATATTGTCTCCGTGATGTTCAGATCACTGAACAAATATATAAAATACAAAAGTCAAGGACAAAGGAAGAACCTATATTTGATTTAGAAATGCAAGTCCTACCTCATCTGGTAGAGATAGAGCGAAGAGGAGTCCCAGTCAACGAACAGGCTCTTGTTGAAGCGAAGGATAGATATTACCAAAAAATAAAAAAGCTCCAGGAAAAATTAAAGGTGAACGTAAGTTCACCTTTAGAGATGAAAGATAAGTTCCATGACCTAGGCCTTCCTTTAGTGATAAACCCTGAAACAGGGAACCCCACCTTTTCAAAGCTGGCATTGAGGGACAACCCTCACCCGTTCATCCAGGATGTATTGAGGCTTAGAGGCTACCGAAAACTAAAGGAGGGTTTCCTAAGCAGGATGGATGAGTATATAATAGATAAAAATTTATATACTCATTTCCACCAGACCAGGGGGAATGAGTATGGAACGATCACTGGGAGATTAAGTTCTTCTGGGCCCAACATGCAACAAGTACCTAAACGAGAAGGGGATGCGTTCAAGGCGATGAGGAGAATTTTCTCTGCTCCAGAAGGAATGGCATGGATTTGTGGGGATTGGTCTCAATTTGAATTTCGGATATGTGCCCACTACATAGCCGATAAACAACTGTATAGGGCATATAGGGACAATCCTGACATAGACTATCACCAACTAATAGCAGATATGGCAGGGATAGACAGACGAACGGCTAAGACAATTAACTTAGGTCTTTCTTTTGGGATGGGGGAGAACAGGTTAGCAAAAGAGCTGCGGCTGGGGGAGAGTGATGCAAAAGAGCTGTTCCTGAAATATCATGAAAAATTCCCAAAAATATCCGCATTCAGGAAAAGGGCCACTGCCACGGCAAAAAGAAGGGGTGACGTAAAGACCTTGCTAGGGAGGAAGATACGATTCCCTGACCCCAGCAAGTCTTATAAATCAGCGGCACTTATTTTTCAAGGCTCTGCTGCAGACTTAATGAAAAAAAAGCTCATAACTCTTAATAATGCCCTTCCTGGGCTTTGTCTATTAGTACATGATGAGTTTAATTTCATTATAGCCGAAGAGGACATAGAAAAGAGTAAAAAAATATTTTTAGAGATAATTCAGGATGTCCCTGAATTAAACATCCCCATAAGGGCAACGGTAGAGTCAGGTAAAAATTGGTGGGAGGCATCAAAATGAGAGATAGTTTCAAATCACTGTTCAAAGGACTTGAAAGGGCATATGGCTCTTTTGAGAAATTAGACAAAAAGAACTGTAGGGCGTTCACAGTTAAAAAACCTGTGACGGATGTCCTTTTCCAGAGGCATTTGGAAGGGAAAATAGGTCTTGGGATAATCCCTTTGAATGACGATGGGGTCTCCTTTTTCGGGGCCATTGACATTGACGATCACAAGGGGTCTATAAAAATGAAGATAGAACACGATGCCCTTGCTCGGAAAATCCATGGCCTAGGCCTTCCTTTAGTGGTATGCAGATCTAATTCAGGAGGGGCGCATTGTTATCATTTTTCTGAAGAAGGGATTCCTGCATCAGAAATGAGAAGGGTACTTCTCAATTTCTCCAAAATATTAGGATACAAAAATATAGAAATCTTCCCCAAGCAAGAGTCCTTGATAAAAGGAGGGGTAGGGAATTGGATAAACCTGCCGTACTATGGCGAAGAGAGGTATGCCTTTGGGGCAAATGGGGATGTCCTTTCTTTGGAAAAATTCCTCTGCTACGCAGATGATATGAAGAAAAAGGAGTTCGCCCCTTCTACCACCTTCAGTAAAAGTTCCTTGCTTGAAGCACCTCCATGCCTAGAACATCTTTTTAATTCGGGGGTATCGTCTGGGCAGAGGAACGATGCTCTTTTTAATTTTGGAGTATACTTAAAAAAGTCATCTCTCAATTGGGAGGAAGGACTCAATCACATAAACTATTCGGTGTTAGACCCTCCATTGCCCATGAAAGAAGTGAAGTTGCTGTCCAAGAGCCTTCAAAAAACAGATTATAGGTATAAGTGTGGAACGCAACCTATTTGTGATCTATGTGATAGCAGTGTCTGCAAACAAAGAAAATTTGGGATAGAAGGAGATCAGGTGTCGATGAGCAACAGTGTCCTGTTCGGCTCGTTGATCAAGATTGAAAGCAGTCCTCCCAAATATATCCTAGACGTATCGGGGGAGAATATTATCTTCACCACAGAAGAGATTCTGTGCTTCAAAAAAATAAAGATCAAAACATTTGAAAAAACGAATGTTTTACTCCCAAAAATGAAAGAAAGTGAGTGGGAAGAGCTTCTTGCCGAAAAAACCAAAACCATGCTTATAGAGGATGCTCCTGATGATAGTGGGGACAATCACAACATAATAGAGTTCATTACCGAATATTTGTATTTGGCGAATGGGCAATTTGATAAAGACCTTTTGCAGACATCCCCTGCAATATTCACTCGGAAAACAATGTCTGCTAGTGATCAGTATTTTGTAGGGTTCAGGGTTTGCAACTTTGAAAATTTCCTTAAACAAAAAAAGGTCCCTGCAAGGCCCAGAAGTGACTTGTGGCCCATTTTTAGGTCAAGGGGGTTCTCTGAGACAAAGATAAGGTCACAGAATACTGTGATCTCAATTTGGTGCGCTGAAATAGACCCTCCTGCCGATGAAGACAGGGAAAAAATCTTAATATAAAAGGAAGGCGAGAATGGACCACCCATATATTTATAACCATAAGATAATTGTTCCTATGGGCTGTGTAGACCATAAGAACAAGACAGAGCTTCGAGATGCTGGGTTTCGCTATGTAAAAATGGCGGAGGCCCTTGTCATGGTATACAATAAAAAATCCATAGGGACAGTAGAAAAAATATTCAAAGGGTGGAAAGCTCCTGCCCCTCCACAGGGGGAGCATAAAGTCAACCGCTTTAAGTTCAAAGTGAGTCCTTGGGCGCATCAAAGGGATGCCTTGAAGGCATCTGACCAAAAGGAATCTTTCGCCTTGTTCATGGAACAAGGGACAGGGAAAACTAAAGTAGTCATAGATGAAGCGTCTATGATGTTCAAGGAGGGTAAGATCACAAATGTACTCATCCTTTGCCCCAAAAGCCTTTTGGCGACCTGGGAAAAAGAGATAGTGTGCCATTGCAGGGAATACGTCATAAACACATGGAAGAAGAAAGATGAGGTGTCTAATTCAGAAGATGGCATTGTATTTTCTTTGATTAACATAGATGCCATAAACACTCGAAAAGGGTATGATTGGGCATTTTACAAGACAAACTTAGAGACTTTGATGATCGTTGACGAGTCAACGATCATCAAGAACATTAAGGCAAAAAGAACTTCGTATGCAGTGGCACTGGGGAAACAGTCGGGTTTCAGGAGAATCCTCACAGGGACTCCAATCACTAAAAGCCCTGTCGATCTGTACTCTCAAATGCTTTTTTTGGACCCTTGGTTCTGGGGAGGGAAGAGTTTCTATAGTTTCCGCAATTATTTTGCAGTGATGGGAGGCTATATGAAAAAACAAATAATAGGGTATCAAAACATAGAATCTCTGATTGAAATGGTGGACAATGTATCTTTCAGGGTGACTAAGGAGGAATGCCTCGATCTCCCTGCCAAGGTGTATGGAAAGAGGGTCATAGAAATGACCCCTGCTCAGAAGAGAGCATATGAAAAAACAAAAAAGGAGTTAGGAGCATATGAATATAATGAAAAAACTAATAGTGTTTATAATAAAACAATGGTGGTGCTTGGAAAACTCCATCAGATCGTTGGAGGGAACATTAAAGAGACTGGAGAGGCGTTTGATTGCAATAAGATTGAAGAGACTATTTCGATCATTCAACAAGGATCGGGGAAGACCTTGATCTGGTGCAAGTATGTTCAAGAGATCAAAAGATTGAAAGCAGTCTTGGAGGACAACAAAATAAAAACAGGCACTTTCTATGGGGGAGTGCATTTAAAGGAAAGGGAGGCGAATGTGATAGCCTTCAACGAAGAGGACATGCAAGTCCTCATCCTCCAATATCAATCGGGAGGAATGGGGCTTACGTTGAATGCAGCGTCTACGGTCATCTTCTACAGCAACGACTACAGCTATGCAAATAGGATTCAGGCAGAGGACAGGTGTCACCGAGGAGGACAAACAAAGTCAGTGACCTACATAGACCTGATCACAAATAACACGATAGACGTTAAAATACTTAATGCACTTAGGCATAAAAAGAGTTTGAGCGATCTAGTGCTAGAGGAACTAAGCAAAGATGCCCCCGTCAATTCAGATGAAGAGGATGAGCTATTATTTTAAGAGGAAGAAGATGACAGTAGAGCAGATCGAAGCGATCTTTAAGAGGTACAGGAGCACCCAAATAGGTGAACTATGCAAGTTCACCTATGAACTAATGAAACAATTGGAGGAAAAGGAAGATGAGCGGAAAGAGATCAAGGAACAAGGGAGCGAGGGGGGAGAGAGTGACCGCTGAGTTCCTTCGGGAAGTCTACCCCAACGCTAGGAGGGGCGTTGGTCAGACCCAAAGTGGTGACAATGGGGCAGACGTTGAAGGAACACCGTGGTGGGTCGAAGTGAAGTTCGGGAAACAACCGAACATCAGGGCGGCCATGGCACAGGCAAAAGATGCTTGTGACCACAGGAGGTGTCTGGCAATCACCAAGCGTGATAGAGAGGATATGCTGGTGACGATGGAAATAGATACCTTCCTCGCCATCATAGACGGCTATGAGAAATGGCTGAGGAGTGAAGAATGAATGTGCTAAGTCTTTTTGATGGTTGCTCAATGGCATACCAGGCATTAAAGGCAGCTGGTCTGCCGATCACCAACTATTATGCCTCTGAAATAGACAAGTATAGTGAGCAAATCAGTAAGAAAAATTTTCCTGATATCATACGTTTAGGAGATGTGTGCGAGGTCAAGGGGGAAGCCCTTCCAGACATTGATCTGCTGATAGGAGGAAGCCCTTGTCAAGGCTTCTCTTTTGCAGGGACCCAACTGAATTTTGATGACCCACGTTCAAAACTGTTCTTTGAATTTGTGAGGTTGCTTGGTGAAACCAAGCCCAGGTGGTTCTTGCTTGAGAACGTCCGAATGAAGCAAGAATACCAAGACGTGATCACCGAGCATTTAGGCGTTGAACCTATTATGATCAATTCAACTTTGGTATCAGCACAGAACCGCGTGAGGCTGTACTGGACAAATATCCCAAACATTAAACAACCAGAAGACAGAGGCATTGTGCTTAGGGATATCCTTGAAGGGGATGCCACAGAACCTATGCTGTCCAACATTTACGGTGGGTTTAATGAGAAAAAGCCGAGGGTGCATACTGGAAAGTCAGTCACCATTCGGACTGCGGCAGGTGGTGGTCATATACCATCAGTTACCTTAAAGCCCGTGCCAAGGTCTGAAGAAATAAAACCAGAATGGGAACCTAAGCACACAAAGAATTATATGCAGTGGGATGTAAAAGGCAAAGGACATAAATCACAAGACCAAAGGGCCTACTATCCTGATGGGAAACATGGGACATTACCTTCCCAGGGGGGTGGATCAAAAGTCAAGGTCTTGGTGGATAAGCCTATCAAGGTTGGTAACATTTATCCTTCAGGCGGACAGAACGGGAACATTTATCATACGGCAGGCAAATCTCCAACCATATCAGCGGGGGAAGGGGTTAAAGGCAAAGGCATTGGCTCTAATAACGCCCCTAAGGTCTTGGTGGATGCTCCCAATCTTTCAGCAACAAAAGAAGGCAAAGCGTATGCCCTGACTGCCTCCTATTTTAAGGCAGTTGCTTGGAACAGTATAGAAAAGAAGCAAAGAACAATGATCCCATGCGAGAAGTGTAATGGAGAATCCCTCCCCAACACACACAATGGGGTCAGATATAGAAAATTGACCCCAATTGAATGTGAGAGATTGCAAACGCTCCCAGACAATTTTACTGAGGGGGTATCAAATACCCAACGCTATAAAATGATCGGAAATGGCTTTACGGTCGCAGTAATTGCCACAATTCTTGGGAACATAAAACTTAAAACAAACAAATTATTCTAAAGGGAAATGTAATGATGAAATGGATAAAAGATTATTTCGGATATAGGGAATATCCGAACGACAAGGTAATGCTCTTTGAGCTTTGGGCAAGAATGTCTGAAGCAGACAAGCAAGACTTTTATTATTTGCTGAAGTCCATCATGGACGCAAAGAAAAAAACTTTAGAAGAAGAACTCAAGAAGCTGAAGTGAGGTACAGGACGAGGAAAACAACATAACCTCGCCCTGTATGGGGTGAGAAGGGAAACTTTTACTTCTTTCCTTTTCCATTTTTCAAAAAGTCAACCAGTGTTTTGGTACTAGACTTCAGCTCAATGATATTATCGTCAACCTTGCCTATCTTATCTATCAATTTAATCACAATTTTTTCAAGGCTTTTTATGTCAGCATCCGTCTTTTTCAAGATGTGCTGTATCGTTTTCCAAAGCATAAAACCTAAAGCGCACGCTAAAGACCCAGCTATCCCCAGCGTTTCAACGAGTTGCAACATTTCGCCAGTCATAATAGCTTCCTTTTAGTTTACACTAGTTCAAAATGGACAAGATCATCAAAGCCATTGTCTTTGACTTCGGTGTCCTGATCCCAATCCCCTCCCCATCTTAAATCAATTCCTTTCGCCTTGGCGATTCCCATCACAAAACCAGCAAAATAAGTTATTCTTTCTCTGTCATCCCAATCGACAGGATAAGGTACGCAATCAATGGCAAGGCTGGGTGAACTCAGGTGCTTTGATTTCATCGTCTTGCTTTTTCCTTCTGCGATAAGCTCCTTTTGTCTTTCCTCTGTCCTTGAGCCTTCGAGAATAGTGCAATCAAAGTGTTTTACCACTTCTTGCATCACAGAAATGATGCGAACATCACAAGTGTTAAGTTTTGATAGTGACCTTCTGGAAAATCTGGGCATTAAAACTTCCATTCAACGCCCGTTAGGGCTTTTAATTCATCTTTAGTTGGGTTTAATTCTGCTTCAACGAATGCCCCAAAACCATTCCCAAATTCGGCTGTCGCTTTTGCAGTCAATGCTTCTATTTTCCCATCGATCGCTTTCACTCCTGCATCAAGTGCGAGCACGTTCTCATTGATCTTTTTCTTAATTTGATGCTTCATAGCAGCAGCCCCAGTAGCAGCCCCGCCAAAAACGCCAAGTAAAATATCTCGAATGAACTCTTGTGTGTCATTTCCAAGCTCCATGCCGAAGCTTGCCAGCAGCGTAAACAGCACGGTAATGACCGCTGACATTGCCTTTTTATCTTTGAATTTCTTCAAGTCCATCTTTCCCTCACCTTTTTTCTAAGTTAATGACCCTCGCTTCAATAACACTATTCTGTGTCGTGTTGCGATGAAGTCCTTTTATTATTTCCTTTCGGTCTTTCTTTGCTTCTTTTCTCATTTCCTTCAGGCTTATGACAATAGATGCTAATACCGCCTCTTGGCTCTTGATCTTTTCTTGTGCGACCGCAATATCAGAATTTACGCTGACAATGAACCCTGCAATAGCAAGCACACAGGCAACGGAAAGACCGTTGACGATCTCCCAAAACCTGTTTTTAACCGAGGTCTTTGCCATTGACTTCATCAACTTTAATTTCTTCCTGAGCGGTCGCTTCTTTTAGCAAAGTCTCTGCCATCAGGATCGCCCCTTGCGTCATCAATGCACCTTGTTTCTGCTCTTCAAATTGCTTTTTTAATTTGGAAATATGTTCTTCAATGCTGTTTATATTAATCATTTGTAAGCTCCTTTAGCTCTAATTTATCTGCTTCTGCAATTAGACCGTCAATCCTAGCAATCTCTGCTTCCAAACCTGCTTTTTTTGCTTTTAAATCTTCAAGCCTGTACTCTTTTTTGAGGGTCTTGCTTTCAACTAAAATGTTTTCTCTTTCTCCTTTTTTATAACTTGGCATTCCACTCTCCTTTTTTAAGTTCTTCTCGCATTTCTGCGAGCGTGTAATCTTTATATCCATTCAGGCAATCTGGTTGAGTGCCTTCGTATTTTAATATGGCGTTGTTCTCTGAGCTTATCCGCAGCGAATCAATGCTTGTCTCCAAGCAAAAGCTTATCATCTCAGAAGTTACTTTTTCTTTGCCCAAAATAACGAATTTCATTGTAGCTCCTACGGTACAGTTGTGCTGAATGCAGTCCCATTTTTGAAGTCTGCGTTATTGTCATTGACGCTTACATCATAGACAGTTGCCCCTTTTCCAGATTCAGGGCCATCACCCATCATCCAAGCTCCTGTCAGCGTGCCGCTACTGACTCGTTTAGGGTCAACAGGAACCCCAGAATTGTAAAGCGTTGTGACATTTCCAGAAGTTAAAGTAGACTCCCATGTTGCCACTTGCAATATTTGTCCAGGGAAATATTCGCCAACATAACTGCCAGCTCTACCGAAGCCGAGGCTCCCTGCGTTCGCAACAACTGCATTGCTTAGTGTGTGTGCAGATTTTACGTTTGACCCGTTTGCGTACATGTCCAAAGTTGTACCTGCAAGGGTCACCACCAGGTGATACCAGGTGTCATTTGCGAGTACCTGACTAGACTCCACATAATCGCCCGAACTTCCATTGTGAGAGTACCAAGAGAATTTTGCACTCGTTGTATCAACTGCAAGCTCATAATTACAAGCTCCCGCTGCTGATACTCTTTTGCCGACTGCTGTCTGGTATGCTCCTGTTACGCTAGTAGGTCTTACCCATGCAGAAACTGAGAAATTGCCTGTTAGGCTGTTCACATCCCCAAGGTCAACATAATCGTCAACGCCGTCAAAAGTCAGCGAGCTTGCTTTTGTGTAAGCACTATAATCACCAGCTGTCACAAACCAGGCAGTACCATTGCTCACTAGCGAAGCCTGCCCTTTGTTCGTGTCACACACAAGGGAGCTTCCTCCATCAATTGTTTCAGAGCCATTGGGGATGATGATCGTGGCGTTGTCGCTCCATCCCCCATTGCCATCGCAGAACGTCACCACGGTATTTGCAACGGATGCAGCAGTTGGCAAGGTAATTGTTTGCTCTGCTGTGTTCGTGCAAAGTATTACATTTCCATCAGCCGTGCTGTAAGTGTAACTGACCCCTGACTGTGAGCTAGTTCCTTTGCCAGCGGTAGGCTGGGGGGATAAAGAACTATCTTTTAAAATCCATCCTGGCATCTTTTTACTCCTTTTAAGCTATCGTCCACCAGCCACCGCGCTCATAAATGGTGACTGATCCATAATTCGTGGCGATCGAGACAACATCAGAAGCAACATTATCCATTTTGTCCGTGCCATTGGGTGTGATATTTATGTTGTAAGTACCTGCCAAGCCTCCTGTGTCCTTGATGATAAAATAACGTCCTGTCATTGTAGAATCAGCAGGGAGGTTAAATGTCAAGGCTCCAGCAGTTGCCACATCCGCTGCTGAAGTGTCACACATATAAAGGAAACAGGCATTACCCGACCCTGCTGAGTACGCACCTGCTGTCGTTGACACAGATATAGCATCTCGCTGTTGGCCACCTGAGATGTAACAAGCTCGCTGACTGTTGAACCATTGTATTTTTGGTACACCTGATCCATCACAAAGGCTAGCCATTCCACTTGAATGGGTGCTATAGAGGCGCACGTGGTAATCAGTAGTGACGATATCCAAGCCGTTATCGGTAGAATTTTGGGAAAAGGTGCTGGTGTCTCCTGCCCCATTTTTTAGGACTAACTGAGTCCCACCACCTGAAACGCTGTCCTCGATCTCAAGAGTTGACGAATCAAGGCGCAGCACGGGAGCACCTGCGTTGTCATCGTGTTGAAAAGTTGTCGAGCTTGTACCGTCATCAAGCTTTAGCTGGGGGTTTGAAGCATGCTCAATACGGAGACATTCATCAATTTTTGTATTGGATTCGATATACCAGCCAGAAGTGCTGCCCCAGACTGTCGCTGTTTGATAGTTTTGGTCAAGAACAAAAGTTCCATCGGTAACCCCGTTTAATTTTTCACCACTTTGCGGTTGAACTGTAATGCTATAAGTTTCAGCAGCCCCTACTGCATCAATTAATTTAAAAAATACTCCTGCGTAATTAGCTATTGCTGGCAATGTGAACGTCTGAGCTGCGGAATTAGTATTGCCGTCTAAACAATACACGTTGACCCCATTATTAGACGCAGTTGGGGTTTGGGTTGTTGCTGTTGCGTCCACGTTTCCAAATTTAAACATGCCCGCGTTTAAATGCAATAGTCCTGCTTCAAGCAGAGTATTATGCCTAAGCTCGGCCTTCAAGACCCCGCCTTGCTTAAAATCAATATTGGTATTTGAGGTGGCATCCAAAGAGAACGCCCAGTTTGTAGCATCATGGTATAATGCAAGCTCCTGACTTGACGATGTGAAAGTAGCATAATTAGTACCGTCATCAAGGAATAATTGTGGACTTGAAGTGTGCTTAATAGCTAGTCTTGCATCATTTGAAAGAGCTTCATCGCCATAACCAAAACCAAACCGAGTATCAAAAGCCTGCACCCAGTCCATTGTAAACATTCCCCCCGCAAAACCGTCATCGCCATACATGAACGCCCGTTCATCTTCTATACTAAAAGCCAATGCCCCAACGCCTTGGGAAGTCTCCGTTGTTTCAGTCCAATCATCGAAATAAAGAGCTATCAACCCTCCGTAAGCTTGAAGGTGAAGGAAGGTATTGCCAGGGTTGACAGTTTCACTAGTATTTCTTATTTTTGTGCTAAAAGACGACCAGTATGCGTCACTTTTAAAGACCAAGTCTTGACCTGAATCCACTAACGAAAGAGTTGATGAATTTGTACCGTCATCTAATTTTAAAAAGTCAGCCCCATCTGCAGCGGTTATATGCAGTGCGGTGTCAGGATTACTGTTGCCAATACCCACTAAATAGCTTGTACTGTCGGGGTAAAGATCATTGCTGTTCAATGCCCAGGGTGAATATCCCTCACCAAGGACTACGTTCTCGGGACTTCCTTGTGATATATTCGCCATT
>Ga0080013_1003024_pt1 | contig 18509 bp, 27 predicted proteins | sample ETNvirenome_6_85_FD_69236 | JGI IMG/M metagenome (GOLD analysis project Ga0080013, IMG submission 69236) | Marine viral communities from the Pacific Ocean - ETNP_6_85 (SPADES assembly) (version 2) | ecosystem: Environmental > Aquatic > Marine > Oceanic | place: Pacific Ocean | collected 2013-06-19 | reverse complement strand
TCCTATGACAAGGGCTGAATTTGCTCCCATTTATGCTTTTTCAGTCAAACAAAAAGGACAATATGAGACATTCACTTATGTTCCACCCACCATATCAACCACACGGGGAGACTCTGGTGAAACACCAGTAATTGATGGCACTGTTTCTGTTGGGTCAACATCTGCTTATGTGGATGGTTTGACAGTGTCCACATCCAATATATTGAGATCAGGTGATTTCATAAAATTCAGTGATCATGACAAAGTTTATATGGTCACAGCAGATATGAGCAGTGATGATAGCGGAGATGCAACACTGCAATTCCACCCATCAGCGGTACAGGCAATCATTAGTGATGCAACAGTTTCAGTTGCCAGTGTTCCTTTCAAAGTATCTTTTCAAGATGATGTCAGAGAATTTGGCACCAATTACAGCAACTTATATTCATATGAAATAGCATTGATTGAGGTGGTCTGATGGCTGATCGAGGTATGACAGCAGCAGTTTTGACTGAAATTGCTGAATCACAAAATAAGCCATTCCATTTAGTTGATATACAATTTACAACTGGCACAGTTTATTTCACAGATTCCAATCGTGATATTGATTGGAATTACAGAACATATACAGCAGCTGGTGATTTCTTGACCTTCAGTGACATCACTGAACAAAATGCAATGACTGTCGGTGAAATTGAAGTTCAATTATCAGGTGTTGATCGAGCGTATCTCTCAACGATATTGAATGAAACTTTCATGGATCGAATATTGATCATCAGAAAAGGTTTTTTAAATGATTCAAATGCAATCATTGTTAATCCAATCATCATCTATCAGGGCAGAATGGATCAACCAAACATTATTGAATCATCCAATGATTGTGTCATATCGGTGACTGTTGCAAATCAATTCGTGGATTTTATAAAAACCACTGGTAGATATACCAACACAGATTCACAAGCATTGTTTTTTCCAAATGATCGAGGCTTTCAGTACGCTCACCAAGTAATCAAAGAAATCAATTGGGGCAGAGTTGGAACATCAGGTGGCGGAGGTGGTGTGCCACCATCCATTCCACCGGGGTTTCCGGGTGGCCCCGGTGTTGTCATACCTGACTACCCTATTCCTTTAATACCAAGCTGGGTTGATGAGGTTTATGGCGGTGGTTTAGGGGTGATAGCTGGGGACACAGTTCTAGTTGTAAATCAATTCAATCATAATTTATCCACAGGTGACACAGCAACCATAGTCGATGCACTGGCGGTTGGCGAATTGCCAGAAAACAGCATCAACAAATCCCATACGGTCACAGTTGTCGATGCTCAAAAATTCACTGTGCCGATCACAGAAACCATAACAACAACTGTTAGTCATGGTGGCGGTAATGGATACACAATCAATGAGCAAATTCCAACAACGCCATTTATAAAAACCCAAACAACAGCAAACAATGAACACATTGTGACCATTACACAGCCGGGCAATCTTTTATCGGCTGGCAAAATGGTTGAGATACAGAATGCAGAAGCTGTCGGTGGCATTCCAGCTGATAATTTGAATACCATACATTACGTCAAATCTGTTTCTGATAATTCATTCGACATAGAAGTTAAGAAATTTGAAAAAGTCACAGCACCACCCATTAAGACTACATCAGGATCAACAACTGTTCAGGTCGAGATAGCGAACAACACAAAAAATGTTGGAGATACAGTGGTCATTGCTGGGGCGGTTGATACAGGTGGGATTGTGGCAGCCAATATCAATGGAACACAAACAATCACTGCCATAACAGAAAACACTGTGAGTTTTACTTCATCTGGAACTGCTTCATCCACTGCAAAAGGCGGTGGCAATTCAGTCACAATCGATGCAGCAACACCCGTCACCCCTCCTCTAGAAACCACAGCCAGCTCAACCACAGTGACACTGCATGAAGGCAATCATGGTCTTGCAGTGGGTGATACATTCACTTTATTCAATACCATGCCAGTGGCAAGTCTGGATCCTTCTGAACTCAATAAAGAACATACAGTGGTCAGTGTTCCAAATACTGACTCAGTGACATTTACAACAACAACAGCAGCTGCATCAACAAGCATTGGTGGTGGCTCTAATTCAGTTGTATTTTTACCAGTTAAAGCAACATCAGCTGAACTCGGTGGTGGTGAGTTATCTAAATTAGGGGTTCCAAGTGTCTTACAATGAAATAAAAATTCATCGTTTCGCTGAGAAGTATTTAGGCAAGCCATTTATTTGGGGTTTGTTTGATTGCAATACATTTGTGCTTGATTACATGGATCACATGTTGGGTACTGATTTATTAAAAGAAGCACTCGGAAAATACGACAACAAGCGATCAGCAATCAGATTTCAAAGAGATTATCCATTCATGTTGAAGGATGCTATGTATGAAAATGGTGCCGATGAAATTCACATCAACCGAGTCAGTATTGGAGACATATTGATTAAAGATTTGGGAATGTTCCAAGCTGCTCATTTGGTTTTGGGAAATCGAGTGATGAGTGCCGATGAAGAAAAGGGAGTGATCTCCATTCCATTGGCTCATCTCAATTTCGATTATGCATTGAGGGTCAGATAATGGCCGGGGTGATAGCAGCAAGAATATTCACAGCAGTTGCTGGTTGGCTTGGTGGTGGATTCGTTGCCAAGATTGTGGCTGGTATTGTCACCACAGGGGCTGTCTTATCGGCTCAAAAGATACTTGGTAAAATCACAGCACCAAAAGTGAGCGATATGGGGCAAGAAGGCATTTCCATTCGAGCCAATGCACCATCCAACACCGCACCAATACCAGTTATTTATGGCAGAAGAAGGGTTGGTGGAACCAGAGTTTTTGTGCATAGCACAGGGGCTGATAATAAGTTCCTTCATCTGGTTTTTGCAATTTGTGAGGGTGAAGTTTCTCAATTGCATCAAATTTATATTAATGACATGGCTCTGTATAACACTAATGGCAGTATAAATTCTCGGTTTAGAGGTGGTGATGATAACAGAGCCTATATCAAAGTTAATTTTCACAGTGGTGCTGATGATCAGGTTGCTGATTCTGATTTAGTTAATGCAACTTCTCTATGGAGTTCAAATTGCACATTATCGGGCATGTGTTATGCATACGTCAGACTCGAATACAACACAGAGATTTGGACTTCTGGATTGCCATTTATAAATTTTGATATTTCAGGAAAAAGAATCAGAGACATCAGAGATAAAACAATTGAATCATGGGGATTATTGAGATATTCAAATAACCCAGCACTATGCATTAGAGATTATTTAACCAATACCAGATATGGAAGGTCAATATCGACATCTGATATCGATGATACGAGTTTTATAACAGCTGCCAACTACTGTGATGAGACCGTAACAATCGAAGATGTTGATCAAATCAGATATGGCTGTAACGGAGTTGTAAACACAGATTCCACATCCATTGATAATCTAACCAAACTTTTAACTTCCTGTAGGGGTTTTCTAATATTTACAGGTGGGAAATACAAATTGATGCTGGATAAAATAGATTCAAGTACATTCGGTTTCACCACAGATAATATGATTGGAGATTTAAAGGTTTCAGTTGGTTCCAAATCAACAAGATGGAATCGATGCAAAGCATCTTTTTTTAACAGCGAAGAAGAATGGGCGAATGATTTTGCCATTGAAGATTCAGCATTTGCCAGAGATGCCGATGACAATGATTTGCTGTTAGAAGGCTCAATAGAGCTTCCGTTTACCAGTGACTACCGCACTGCAAGTATGATCGCTAGACAGGCTCTAAATCAATCCAGAGAAGGAATGGTTGTGCAATTCAAAGCCACAGTGGAATCATTGCAAGTCGAATGCGGAGATGTGGTAACAATCACTTCCGCTTCAATGGGATGGACAAGCAAAAAATTCAGAGTATTAGAAATATCGATGGATTATGTTGATGAGATTTCATTTACCGCCAAAGAATATAGTGATGATGTTTATTCTATGAATGACATCAGCTTACAAGTTCCAGCAGCAAATAATACTGATTTGCCTGATATGACTGCTATCAGAGCTGTCAGGAACCTTTCATCAGAAGAAACTATATTATTTGACGAGCCAACATTGACGAACCGAGTGACATTGAGTTGGGATGCACCTGAAGACATTTATATCAAAGAATATGTCATCAGCATGAGTCGAGCCAGCAGACCAATATTATATGGTGGGAAAGGCAAATTTCAAAAAAGACATGTTTCCAATCGAACAGAATCAACAGAATATATCTTTGATAACTTGCCGATTGGTATTCATTCCTTTTATGTCAGGGCTGTCAATCGTCTTGGCATTCAATCATATGATAAAGCCCTTGTGATTAAAGTAAGGGGCACTACAGTTTTGCCAGCAGTCAATCCACCAGCGATCACAAATGTCACTGAATCATTGTATGTTTCAACCACTGGTTCAGGTGTTAAGGCCAGAGCAAGGCTGAATTTCACTGGCAGTTCTGGGAACACTGATTGGGAAGATTTGGGTGTTGGAATCGATGAATATGAAGTACAGTTCAGATCAATCGGTACAGTGCCATTTAAATCACCGGGTGCAACATCAGGCAACTTCTTCGATTTCAATGATATCGCACCGGGAGACTATGAATTCAGAGTCAGAGCCAAAAATGATGCCAATGTTTATTCAATATGGGCTTCAACAATAGCTGAAATATCAGGGCTGACCGATCCACCAGCTGATGTCGATAATTTCTTTTTAAGAGCAGACTCTGAAGAAGCACATTTGCGATGGGATCTGGTCGATGACGTTGATGTGAACATCGGTGGTCATTATGAAATCAGGCATAGCAGTCTAACTTCCAGCGCTCTTTGGAGAGAATCAAGAATATTGGCAGAATATATCGCTGGGAATGAAAACGGATGCACGGTGCCATTGCTGGTTGGCACTTATTTAATCAAAGCAGTCGATTCAACAGGTCACAAATCAACCAATGCAACATTGGTCATAAACACTGTGTCACCAAATATGTTTGATAAATTCAACTTTCAAACAAACACCGAGGATTATGCAACAAGTGGATGGGCTGGTATAAAAACGAATTTGGTCATTGCCGATGATAATACCCTGAAATTGGAATCTGCAATTGATATCGATGATGTCACAGATTTACTCGATACTTGGGGTTTATTCGATTCTTTGGGTGAATTGGAGAAGTCAGGTATATATGAGTTTACAAATTACATTGATTATGGTCAGGTTGCGAATGTTGGACTGGTCAGCTCTGGTACATGGACATCAGCTGATATCTCAGGATATCTTGATAATCGTGTTGCTTATATGGACACATGGGAAGACTTTGATTCATTGAATCTCTATGATGATGCAAAATTAAAGATGTATTATGCTTCAACCAATGATGATCCAGCGGGAACTCCTAGTTGGTCAAGCTGGATTGAATTCACAAACAATTCTGTATATGGTCGAGCATTTAAATTCAAAACTGAAGTATCAACTCAGGATTCATCGCATCAAATTTATATCAGTGAACTTACTGGAAAATTAGAAAGTTTCTTCAGGTTCAATCAAGATCGATTGACTTCAACTGCCTCTGCATATGCAGTGACTTTTGATAATGCATTCAAACAAACAACACCAGCTGTCGCAATAACAGCACAAGATATGGACACAGGTGATTATTACACAGTCGCCTCTGTTTCTAATACTGGATTTACAATTCACTTTTTTAACAGCTCAGATGCTTCAATTTCAAGGACTTTCGACTTTGTAGCTAGAGGATATTAATTAATTTAATGAGATTTACAACAACTTAGGGTAAAATTACAATTTAGAGGAAAAACAATGAGTCAAGTCGCAGATTATTCAATAGCAAATGCCAGTGGTGCAACAGTAAGAGCAGATTTAAATAATGTGCTTGCTGCCATTGCCAGTGCCAATTCAGGTACAGCAGAACCAACAACCATGTACCCATTTATGATATGGGTTGATACAACCAATAATATAATCAAGTTGAGAAATGGTGCCAATGATGCATGGCTGACACTGCCAATAGCAATGAATGCATCCAACACAGCCCCATCCAATCTCAATGTCTTGGGAAACTTAGGAATTGGGAGTGCAACAACACCAGCTGAGTTAATTCATGGAATTGCATCATCGGGTGATGCCAACATCAGAATGGAAGGAACAGCAGTCAGGCTCAAAAAGTCAGGAGAAGATTTCATCGTTTATGATGGCTCAATTTTGAAGTTTGAGACTGGTGGAACTGAAGCAGCAAGGTTCGATGGTAATCAGCAATTAGGAATCGGCACCGCAAGTCCGACAGAAGCTTTATCCATAAGCTCCAGTGACGGTTTGATAAGTGCTACTTCAACAACAGCTAAAACATCAGGTGTTTTAACGGGTGGTTACGTTATTTATTCAGGCGATGGTTCAGGTCCGGGTGCTGGAAATCGTGCTGGAATACAATCGTATGCGACAAATGGTGTTGGTAGCACTTATGATTTAAGATTTTATACGTCTGATGGATCAACAAATTTCAATGAATCTATGCGCATCGACAGCTCTGGAACATTGACAACTCCTGCTGGTGTAGATTTTAACATCATGTCAACAAGCGGAATGACATTAGGTTCTACTACTTCTATTACTGTTTTCAAAACCAACAACACAGAAGTAATGCGCATTACTTCTGATGGCCTCGTAGGTATAAATACTAATGATCCACAGGCACCGCTTCACGCTAGAAATGGGTCTAGTGGTGTTACAAGCTATATAGCTGGAACAAGGGCAATTATTGAAGGAACAGACACGACATACTTAACAATTGCAAGCCCAACCACATCAATCAAAGGTATATTATTTGCAGATTCCGATGATAGTGATGCTGGGTATATAACTTATGATCCCAATGATAATCTTGATTTTGGTACTGCTGGAAGTACGAGAATGAGAATTACTGATGGAGGTGCATTATTGGTGGGTACAACCTCAACAACAATCGGCACTTCAAATTTTGGAATGGCATTATTCGCTGATGGTAGACCCAAGTTTTCTAAAAATGTAAGTGGCGCAAGCCATGTCATGAATGTATATGGAAATGCTGGTGAGTTCAGGGTTTATGGTGATGGAGATGTTATGAATACCAATAATTCATATGCTGGTATCTCAGATCAAAGTGTCAAAGAAAATATCGTTGATGCAACCGATAAACTGGAAGACCTCAAGCAAGTACAGATCAGAAACTACAATTTGATCGATGATGATTTAAAACAAATCGGAGTCATTGCACAGGAAATTGAACCGATCTTCCCCAGTCTTATCAAAGAATGCAATGAAACAGGAATCAAAGCAGTTAAATACTCTGTCTTTGTACCAATCTTAATCAAAGCAATACAAGAACTCGAAGCAAGAGTTGCAGAATTAGAGGCAGCATAATATGGCAAATACATACACATTCCAAAACCCCAATGTCGAAGCATATATTGAATACAAAGGTTTCGCTGATGTCGTTTTTACAGCTCATTGGAGAATGATTGGAACTTCATCAGAAATCAATCCACATACCAATGAAAAATATACTGCTTTTCAATATGGTCAAGTAAGTCTGGACACAGAAAGTCTTGACCCATCCACATTTGTTAGCAAAAACAATTTGACTGAAACAATCGTTATTGATTGGGTCAAGGATGCACTCGGTGAAGATGAAATCACAAAAATAAAAGCATCTATCAAGTCAGACATCGATGAGCAAAAAACCCCAACAGTGGAGACATTCACTGTTTAACCCATGCAAAAGAAAGACGGAGATAATTTTGATTACCAAAAAGGTTTTTGGATTGTTTTTATTGGACTTGTACTACAAACACTCAGCATTTTGATATAAGGAGAAAAAAATGGAAGCAGAGAAAGTTAATTTCAATGGAATCGAATACGAGATAGAGGATTTCAATGATCGAGCAAAGAATTTATATACCGAGTTGAGGGAATTAAGTCCTCAGCTGGAAGAATCTGAAACAGCATTTAAGGAAGCACAAACACAATACACTTCTTTATCCAATACCTATCAATGGCTATTGGGTCAACTAGCAAAAGAACTAGGAGTCATTAATGACCAGCAAATTGACGACAACACAGAGGCTTCAGGAAGTTGACAAGCGGCTGACCTCCCATGAAGCAGCAGAGCATGAAAGATGGCGAGAGACTTACAGAAGGCTTGAGTCCATTGAGTCACAGCTAACCACTCTCAATACCCAGATCAGGCTTGCGTTGGCAACCATCATCTCTAGCCTTTTTGCCATGTTAATTTCCTACTTGGTTCAATGATTCAATTTTTAAAGCTGTTCGGCAAACTTGGGACGACCTATCTCAATGGTCGCATCTCCAAATCAGAAGCGAAAGCCAAAGCAGCCAAAGATTGGGATACTGTGGCTCAACAAAATGCCGGGAACAGTTTTAAGGATGAATGGCTTACCCTCCTCTTTTCAATTCCACTCATTCTGTGCTTCATCCCATCTGCGGTGCCTTATGTTAAAGAAGGTTTTGCAGTATTGGAACAAATGCCTGATTGGTATCAATATTTATTAAGTGTGATCGTAGCAGCATCTTTTGGGGTGCGGTCTGCTGTCGGCTTTATGAATCGAAAAAAATAATAATATAGAGGTTAAAACATGGAACAATTAATAGACATTTGGACTATGATTATTTCAGTAGCATCTGCCATTTGTATGTTCACCAAAACTCCGAAGGATAATGCAATTATCCATCAGATTTATCGGTTCATCGAATTGTTGGCACTGAATATCTACAAAGCCAAAGACTAATCAAAAATTGAAATTGGGTTCTTTCAAACTTATCTGACCGCTTCGGTCTTTGTAAATCATACCTAGAGAGTCCAAGTAATTGACTCGATCATATACTGGACTCTCGCTGTTTAAATCCAATTCCTCTTTCAGTTCTCGAATCGTAGGACACTTATCATTGCTGATGTAAAACTTTAATATGGCATTGAAAGTATCTAGGCAATTATTCCTAGTGCGAAACTCTGACTTGGATAATCCGGTCATATTGGTCAAGATTTTTCTTCTTTCTAAATACTCATTGTATTCTTTTGCTCCTGTTTTCTTAGTCATTGATAGACTCCTTAATATAGATATTAGGGGATAGAGTGGATCTGGCTGGCTTACCGGGAACAAACTTATCAACGGTTGCCTTTCTATTGATCACTCGTCTTTTGGCTTCAACGAGAATTTCATTCCCATCATCATTTTCATAGAAGGCAATGCCAGTTTTTGCATCTGACATTTCTGCCTTAATGATCATTTGATTGAGATCGATAATCTTATCGAGTTCTTTCTTCGCTTTATTGGCAGCTTGGATCGCTTGCACAGCTTCTAAGGCATCAGTTGAAAGATTGATGCATCTTTCCTCATTGATCACAGGATTGAGCAAGTCACATCCTTTTGATGTCTCCGGGGGGTAATAATCTTCTTCTTCCAATCTGCGATAAAAATCATTCACCTTGTCTTCCAAGACAGCTGCAAAATTGGGATCCCTTTCAAAGAAATAAATATGCGGGCGGTTGCCATAGATCACTGAGACTGCATACCACTTAAAATCAGGATCATTGGATGCCATGACCTCAAGATTGGCCTTGGCTTGGATCTCATAATAATCAGGACAAATTGATTTATCATCATAACTATCTCTGGTGGTCTTATGTTCAATGACACCCTTCCCGGACAGATATAATGTTTCATCATTTGGAGTGATAATGTTGTGACCAGGATCCGATCTCATAGCTATGGGTTGGTCGCCCATCTCATAGATCCCATCCAAGCTGCAAGCCAGCTTCAGGTCTTTATGAAAGAAAGCGGTACCAAACTTCCATTGAAAAAGCAGATCATTGACTGGCAATCCAGCCAAGGTCAAACAAGTTCGCATCCCAGCCACCTCTGCTTCAGTGCCATATAGCATCTGAGGGGTTATGGTGAGTGGTTCAGGGAATCTGCCATTTAAAGCATTCATTATCTGTTTTAAGAGTGTATTCCTCGCATCTGGATCCCAGATATTAAGATTGAATAGATCCTTCATTAGAGATCCAGATAACCAATCCCAAGGGGTCAATTTTCCTTCAGCAGCTTCAATGTTATTTGTGCTGCCATTGGCGTGGACGTTTTCGTGATAATACCTAGTCATGATCAAAGCTCGATTTCTTCAACTGGTGTGGTAGCGATGACTGCTCTCCAAGGATCAATGGGATCATCTCTATCGAGATATCTAACCAGAGTACAGTCGTAGTGTTCGCCTTCTAGGATTCTTTTTGCGACAGCAACATCTGATTTAACCAGATGCATATTGCCACCATAAGATTTCCAGTCCTGAGAGTCAGGACATTGGTATTTTCTAACGAATATAGTAAGGTACTTATTAGCATTGATTTTTGATCTTTGCATGATTTCTCTCCTTTTTAGAGGGGAAAAAATCAATACAACAACCTAGGCTCCATGGAGTTGTATAATCCAACAAAACTCGAAGCGGTTCTGAACCTATAAAACTAGACAATGTATATATTATGCGCAATAGGTCAGCCGAAAATAAGGCGGTTGGGGCATTGATTTGATCCCTGTTTATGGTTGATCGGGGGATATTCATTGAATCAAATGACACGGATTTAAACGCGTTAAATCCCATCCATGAATTTAGGGATGATGCAGTCATTTGATGGCATTGAATTGGGTTTTAAAGTTGGCTCTCAGTGCCTCTTTATAGGCTTTAATTTTGGTTTCTTTGAGTTCAAATCTCTTTTTGGACTCTTTATTGGCTTGTGAGATCACATAATGAGCAGCGGAAACCTTGAGGCTCGAATGCAGTCGGCTTTTCTCAATATCGATCAATTGGGCTGCCATGTTTTGGAGTGTTTTGATGTTGTAAATGACGTCACTGATGTCCTTGAGCTTGGCATTGTAAATTCGCCCCTCGAACATTTTAATGTGGTGACACTGTTCTTCCCATTCAAAATCGCCATCGTGTTCACACTGGCTGATGTAGGTTTCAAGATCGGGGTCGTTTTGGGGTGGTGTTTGTTTCATGTTCTAAATCCTATGTTGTTCATCTACTCGTGGTCAAGATAAATCGTCTTCAAAAATACATTGTATTTTAGATTGTATTTTAGGGTTCATTTTTTAACCCTATTATTTAACCCAATAATGATGCGAACATCTTGGGTACTTCACTCGAAGGAAACGTGCCTTGTCGAACCTCATCAAAGTCCTCCGGGCTAAGGTTGGTTATACGTCCAAAATAATCGGTCATGAAATGATTAAACGGCTCAATCATGTCGTGGTTCAGGCCATAGTGATAAACCCTTTTATCGGTGCCTTGGTGCTTGGTGAAGACCCCATGATCGACTCCTGATTTGATGGTCTTTTCCACACTGCCCCTAGAGGCACCGATCCCCAGCGAATGCATCGATAAGAACAAGTCTGACCCCGTAATGGTTTTGCTGGCTCCACGCAGAAGAATCACTGAGACCAGCAGTTGTACGGCTAGATATCCACTCTCAGCGATGAACATTCCCATTTGAATCGCCTCTTGGCTTCCGTTGATTCTCTTCACGTCGTGATGCAGCATCCTTAATAGCATTGCCCCTGAAAACAGTTTCAGGACTTCATTTTTGTCAGGCTCATCCTTGTAGGGCGATGACTCAATCAACGCATCGATGGATGGATAGAATGGTTTTTTGCTTCCCATCATGATTTTAGCTCCTTGATTTTATTTTTTAGGTTTCTCACAGTCGATGGATGCCACCCTCCTCCATACCGGGATGGAATCTTCTTGCGATTGAGTTCGGTTGCAATGGCAGCCAAGGTGGTGTGACCCTGTTTCTCAATGGCATCGATCTCCGGCTTTAGCATTCGAGCGAATCGAATGAAGTTCTTGCGATGTGCCTTGGCACCGCCCTGACCGGCTTTCTTCAAATCTTCCTCAGAATGCAAGCCAAAGGAATATCTGAGGTTGCCATCCTTGTCCTTGTATCCTGTTTTTTTCATCCGTTTCATCTTCTCGGTCACGGTTTCTGACAAATCGGCTCGGTATTGTGCCGAGATGTGGATCAAGGTATCGATGTCCATGATGCTGGCGTGCTTAAGGGTGGTGTCGAAATGCCAGAAGCGAACCCCTTTCGCCCCGCATGAGATCAACAAAGTCAAGACACTTATATTTCTCAGTCGTTTTCCCATGTTGGCTGCAATGATGTCGGCATTATGCTCGGCTGCATAGGCAATGGCCTTCTCTAATGCTGGCAATGAATATGGGTTTTTGCTTTTTCGCTCCTTAAAATGTTCCTTGAGCCACTTGCACTTCTTATTGGTTAAATACTTCTCGATCAATGGAATCGAGCGATCTGCGTATGCCAGTGGCACATACAACACAAATGGCTTCCTGTGTTTGCCCTTCTTGACTTGAAGGGACTTAATTGCTTCCTTCTTACTCATGTTTCCCCCATGTGTTCTTAGCGTTCTATGTATTATGTGCATATATTGTCGACAAATACAACAACCCAAGGTGAGGTAGCCTTAATTGGCTGCCCTATGTTGTTTCTCCCATCTCTAACTTCTGTTCAATCTCTAAATCCTTCTTTTGAATAGCCTCGCTGTATTCTTTGCTTAAAAGAGTTTGGAGTGCAGTCGCTCGTTTGTCTTGCATGGCTAATCGTATTAGCCGAAGGATTTTTTTCTCTATTGCTTTGTGATAATCAAACCCTTCTGCAAAAATCATTTCATAGTCATAATCAAAGTAGTCGGTGTCGTGTCCATAATCGTTCCAAAACTTTAAACCAATGTGATAGATAATACCTTTTTCTAAATCATCATAGATTTGCTCTTTTGAAACAACGTATGGCAGCCTTATAAAATCCATAACGCTGTTGTGATCACCATGATCCATATCAATAACTTCGAAGTTATTGATATCGATTTGTTCTACTACTGTTTCGACATAATATTTACTCATTTCGTTCTCCTATAAAAAGGCAGCCTTAATTGACTACCCTTATTGATTCTCGATAACATTCGAATATCGCTGCTTTCAATGTTGGCTCATTGTGAGTAAATCGATCAGGATGTGGCACTGTGCTTCCAATAGTCCAAGAAACATCCCAATCTCTGCATCGATCATTTCTTTCGATCAATCTTATTACATCTCGATTCTCGAACAGATAAAGTCCATCACTAATTTTTGTGATGTATTTATTTTTAAGTTTTTTTATTAGTTCATTCATTTTTGTTACCTCTGTTGTTCTATTAATGTTCTAAGTCTTGACATAGATTACACTTGATGACAATAATATACAACAACTAATGGTCATAAATTACGGAGATGTAAATGCCTTTACCAAAACCCGATAAACAAGTACGAATAAATAATGAGTTATACAGCTCATTGGCTGCTGTTGCTGGGATACAGAGGCGCACCATTAAGGGACTCTGTGAGTTGTTATTGGAACGTGGACTCAGGGACGAGCAAAATAAGATTGATTTATATACCGAAGAAAATGACTAATTCGCGCAACAAAGGCGCAACAAAAGAACGATGGGTCGTCAATGCGATGAATGATTATTTCGACAACCATTGCCCTCATCTCAATATCAAAATGACTCGCAATCTCGATCAGACCAGAGATGGCGGTTATGACATTTTGGGTCTGGATGAGTTTGCCATTGAGATCAAACATTATGCCAAAGGATGTCACCACAGAAAGGAATGGTGGGATCAGGTGTGTACCGCAGCAAGCGATCACCAGATTCCTGTATTGATTTATAAATACAACTATCAACCAGAGCGAGTGGTGGTGCCGATTGATTGGTTTTTTGCCACTCAGTTCGAAATCCCAAAGCCTCAACTGAGAGAACATACAGCGGTCATGGAGTTCGAAAGTTTCCTTTGGTTTTTGGTCTGTTACTTGGAGATGAAAAATGAGCAGTGAACTACCAACCCACGATGACTACGACAAATTTCTTGATTTTGTGCGCCTATACCATGGCGAATACGTCTTGGAAAAGGAGCGAGAAGATCAAGAACCACTCGGATTATTTGAGTACCTAAACACTCATTTTTTCTGGCTGTTTAAACAATACGAAGATTCACAAAACTTACTAAAACACAACTAAGGAGATAAAAATGGAATATCCAGATATACAAGAACCCAAAGCCAATGCAAATTGGATCAACTACAAGATCATTGAGAATACTTGGTTCAGTGGTGAAGATGAAATCACTTTTGATGACGTCTTATTTCACCCCAGAAGCCTTCTATCAGGGTGGCTGAAGATTGCCCCCGGATTCTATGATTTTCAACCCGATTCCCAATTTGGGATCATCAGTCCAAGACCGAGTTCAGACATGGAATATCAACGAGCTTATCAGGTCGCACTTTGGATCAAAGAAACTGGCACAGTCAGCTGGACTGTCAGCAACATGGGTGGCAGAAAGTCTTTCGAGAATGCCTATCACCTCATCAATAAAGAGATCACTGCCAACTCCGGCATGGTTGCTCACCTAAAGAAAACAGGAGCAATCAAGATCCCTACACAGCAAGGATTTTCCAGAGAGGTTCAATGGGAATTTGTCAAGTGGGTCAACCCGCCTGAAGATTTCATGATTGAGACTGAAGTGGAATCAAGTGGCTTCGACAACGATCCAATTCCCCCTGTTGTTGAAGATGACAACCTACCCTTTTGAACACCGGGTAGGTGCAGAGGGTGTTCAGTGTTTTCTTTCGTGTTACCTCCTAACTGAGCATCCTCTGTTTTTGTCATGAGCATTGATTTACCAAAGCATTCAAGGACTATCGCATTGGCTCTCTTGTCTCAAGATGAGTTCAATGAGAAGTTATCGACCAATGACGAATTGAAATGGGGCAAGAAAGGAAGCCTCAGTGTCAACATCAGAAAAGGTACTTACATCAATTGGGAGACAGGAAGCCAAGGTGGAATGGTTGATCTAATCAAGGAACACCACGGGAGTGATGTGAGTGGCTTTCTTGACAGTTTAAACCTAGATCAAGCAATCGTGCCGAACATATCAAACAAGGGGAATATAAAAGAGATGAACACACCAGCTAAGGCATTCTCACCTCAGCAAATGAGAGAAGTCACCAAAGATTGTGAATATCGTACATTCAGCCATGATCAACAAATGTTGGTGGCACGATGGAAAGATAAGAAAATTCGACCTTATCATAAGAAGGGTCATGCATGGCATTTGGGGCGACCTGAAGGCGATATGCCACTCTTTATCAGTGAAGGCAGTGATACATTGCCGATCTTGATTGTAGAGGGCGAAAAAGCCTTTGAACTGGTATCAGAAAAGAAAATGTACCCCGGCAAGATAGTCACTTGGCATGGCGGTTCAAACAGTTACGACAAATCCGATTGGTCGGTGATCGAGCAAGATCGAGCATTCATATATCCCGACAATGATGAGGCTGGATATAAGGCAGCACTCGGCATTAAATCAATTCTTGAGTCTCACCACAAAGAAGTGACAGTGGTGAAGAATCCAAACACTTGGAACGATAAAGACGATCTGGCCGATCATTTGGATTGGAAAATGAATCTTTATGAATACGCAATGGATAATCCATATATGCCTGAGAAGCCACCCATTGATCCAAGGCGGATCAGGCTGATTCATGCAACCGAGGCAATGACTAACCTTGAGCCACCCGATTGGGCGATTAAGGGTGTATTAGAGAAGGATTCACTCACCCTACTCTATGGCACTGCGAAGGCTGGTAAATCATTTGTATCGATCAGTATGGCTGCATCCATATCAATGGGTACACCTTGGTATAACCATAAGACCAATAAAGGCTTCGTGGTCTATTTGGCTGGTGAGGGTCAAAGGGGTATTGGCAGAAGGCTATTGTCTTGGCAGAAATTACATGGCTATGATCTTAAAAAATCGGGATTCCATTTCTCTAATAGAGGCGCACAGTTATTGAATGATGATGAGGCGATATTGCTCCGAGATGAGATATTAACATTGCAAGATCATTATGGTGATATGCCAGCTGCAATATTCATCGATACATTGGCAAGGAACTTCGGTGCCGGGAATGAGAACAGCACTGAAGACATGAATCGATTTGTGGCATCCATTGATCGTTATTTAAGAGAAGAGTTTGGATCAGCTATTGTGTTGGTGCATCACACAGGCCATGAAGCAGCAACCAGAGCCAGAGGATCATCGGTTTTGCCAGCTGCGGTGGATTGGTCGTATCAAGTGACCAGAGAAGATGATCCTGAATGCACCATGTATCTCGATTTCGAGCAGACATTAATCAAAGATGGTAAACCGATGCCAACCAAGCGATTCCAGTTTCAAGAAGTTGAATTGATCGAGATGCAAGATGAGGATGGATTGCCGACAACATCCGGGGCATTGAAGGAAGTCAAGTATGTGGAGAAGCAAAAGTCTAAAAAACTCGGCAAGAATCAGAAGATCGTGAAGGAAGCCATTGAGAGTCTACACTTCAATAAGGTGGCTGAGGCACGAAAAGAAGGAAAGGATATTGCTCACATCAGAGTCAGTGTGGATGAGCTGCATGAGCAATTAAAAGGCAAATTAAAGGGCAATGTCTCCGATATTCGCAAGAAAGCATTAGAGGCACTAATTAACAATGAAGAAATCGGAGGAAATGATGAAATTGGCTATATACCAGCAGATGTACAGCAATTCTAGCAAGAAACCTTATATATATCGCTATATTAGAATAGTTCTAAAAAGAGATATAAAAAGATATATAAATGATATAAATCGTATAAAAGGCAAAGCGTATTCTTGGCTCAAATCGATATAAAAGATATAAAAACCCTTTAGGGTTTATATCTTTATATCGTGCCGAATATATAAAACTTATATTTATATCGTGCCTAAGAAAATAACATCCAGACCGCCCCTTTCTGTCCAAGCAGAGGAAAAACGTGCTGAGGCAATTAAACTCAAGTTTGATGTGTCAAGACGTTGGGGTTTTGATCGATTGCTGAAATGCATCACTAAGGATCTATTGTCTAGGTGGATGAAGCAAGAACACTTAATGAATCAAGTCATCAGCACCACCAGCTATGAAAAAATGTATGAAGTGAGTATGGCTTATATCAGAGGCTTAAATGCCATAGAGCAGAATGCATTGGATCGAGGCTTCAAAGAATTACCCAAAGATGTATGGCAAGTCGATTGTCCTGTTGAGGGTTACAAGGACTGGAAAATATTTGTGGCTCTATCAGAGAACGGATTACCCGCTGCATGTGCCATGAGTCATAACGAGCCACAAACCATGTACTACTCCGTTAGAGAATTGATCGCCATGAATGAAGAAGCATTCAAACTGAAACTGAAGATGTTGCCTGAGTTTGGTCATACCGAGATCATTGAAATGAAACCAACGAGTCAAAAAGACATTGATGGCTGTACCCCACATGATGAGGTTATCTGATGCCTGATATACGATCTCTGACTGGGACAGCTGGCGAGCTATTGTGTGCATCTTATTTGGCTTTTCGAGGCATGAACGTCTATCGACCCATGACACCATCCAGACGTGATCTATTAATCTATAACCCCGATAAGAATTTCTTCTATGGGGTTCAGGTAAAGACACAGAGAGGAATGAACGAGCCAAGAAGAAAAGACAACAGATATCGGTTCAGCTTTTTTAAACGTGGGCGACCCTACTCCACATTCGATGTGCCAATCTTTTGTATGGTTTCATCCGACCTACAGCTGATGATCTTTGATATCAACGATGGCAGCAAAGACAGCTACAACATCAAGGAGCATGAGTTTACGAAAGCGAGACAATGTGAATCATTTGATGAACTCATGAGCAAATTGCATTATCATGATTAATATATACATCAACTTAGGGATATAATGCCTGTTAAGTTTAAAGACACAGAAGAATCCTATGATCGAAGGACGGGCAAGACCGCGATCACTTATAACTATATGAAAGCAACACCCAAGAAAGATTTGTTTGATTATATTAATTCACCCAATGCCAAGCCTAAGAAGATACATAAATGCGTTCAAGAACTGACAAGGCGAGGCATCAAGATTCAATGGAGAGATAAAGAATGAGCATAGACACTGATGAAGTCATCAACGAGAGAGGCAAGCATTACGGAATACCGGGAGAGTTCTTTGAGCAGTTGAGCCTAGTATGGACAGGCTTAATGAGAAACAAACTCAAGCAAGGACAATCACTATCCAAGGAAGAATGTGTTGCCATGTTTATATGCATGAAGGGATTGAGAGCATTCAACAACTCTAATCACTTAGATTCATGGGTTGATGCTGCTGGATATGCAGACATCGGCCACGCATTAAGCGAGATCAAACGAAACAAAACAAAACTAAGAGTTCAGCAATTATTAAAAGATGCAGAAGAAGGATAAGAAGATTGAAATTATATTGTTTGAATCGGTTGAATCAGGCAAATCAAGTTA
>Ga0080013_1003022_pt1 | contig 18532 bp, 23 predicted proteins | sample ETNvirenome_6_85_FD_69236 | JGI IMG/M metagenome (GOLD analysis project Ga0080013, IMG submission 69236) | Marine viral communities from the Pacific Ocean - ETNP_6_85 (SPADES assembly) (version 2) | ecosystem: Environmental > Aquatic > Marine > Oceanic | place: Pacific Ocean | collected 2013-06-19 | reverse complement strand
ATATCAAGGGCAGTATCACATACGACAAATACAGCAAACCGAATGTGTATGCAGTGATGGCAATTCAGGGTGGCAAGAAGTATGCAAAGAAAATGGCGAAGAGACATCCAGTATTCAAGGAACTCCTTGCACTTCCTGAACTAAAGGTTGTGTTGTATAAATGAAATCATTTAAGCACTATATTACAGAGGTATTTGATAAACCATACAAGTGGCGTGGTGGTAGACTTGCAAAAGGTTCAATAACACCAAACAATGATGGTATACCAGAAGATTATGTATTCAAGACATCCGATGGTGGACTGATTGAATTGACTGCAAGCCATTTTTGGATGCCTGCCGGTGAAAAATTATCATTTATGGTAGTAGAAAAAGAAGGTCATGCCGTTGGAATTGAATTTGTCAAAAGAAAGTATAAGGGAACTAATAGGGATAGAAGCACCTATGGTATGACAGGTGAAGGTGATGCAATGAGAATTATGGCAACTGTCCTAGACATAATTGGTGCTATCATAAAGAAGCACGAACCCGCCATGCTATATTTTAGTGGTGATAAAGATGATAAAGAAAAAGGTGGCCGTGTGGGTGCATATAAGGCAATAATAAAAAGGTTCGCAGGCAAGGCAGGATATGAATCTATAACAAAGGAATATTCAAATAAAGTAAGTTTCCAGTTGGTGAAGAAATGAAATCATTTAATCAATACATCACAGAGAAGCCAGTAAAACTATCTGCAATCCTCCCATACAAGGGGTCGCCGTGGGAGGACTTTCGTGGTTACGAAAACCCAAGCGAAAAAGAAATATGGACACTTATAAAAAAAGTAAGATATGGTGATGTGAGGTTTGTGGTTGGCGGTAAAGGTAAAATGTGGATGTGGGATGGCAACGATGGTTTACATGATGCAGTCATATACGCACAGACTGGTGAGAAGTATAACGGAAATTATGCAAAGGGTGTTTTCCAAGCAACCACCAAAACAAACACGGGAAGTGGCCCTGCTACCAATCTAAAAGTTGTTATTCATAACGCACGCACAGTAGGCACAAACCTTGCACTCAAGAATAAAACACTGAAAGCACTTGCGAAGAGAATCAACTCAAAGGATGACGATATTGTGTATTGGATCGATGTATGACTAGCATAAATAACTGCCAAAAAGGAAAGACATACACGCTTTGTGTGTGTGATCTAGAAAAGGATCAAAGGGATTTGTTATATTTCATGGGTCTGGGTGTAGGTGAACAGTTTGAGGTAATAAAAACAGATAGATATTATACTACCGTTCGACCAAAAAATATGTCAACCAAACTGGGACTATCCAAAAGACATACAAGCAAAATGTATGCAACGGAGAATGAAGCATGAAATCATTCAAGGAATATGTTGACTGGTCAAAGGAAACGGGATACTTGAAACAAACAAGTGTCAAGGGTTCTGGTGGTAAGGGTGGTAGTACCGAATATGATGAAGGTGAAAGGGCAATGATTCACTGGACAGACAAGAAGAATCAAAAGTGGCATTCAATGATTCCTCCTGTGCAATACAAACCTGCAAAGGATACAAATACACTGAAGAAATATGTTGACCAGTTCAAGAAAGACGTTGTTTCAAAAGGTGGTAAAGTCAAGAAAGTGGAAATGGGTAGATGAAACTAGACTGGGATAAAATCGTATCAAACTCAGTCACTGTCTTGGTTGCCAGTGTATTCATGGGTGCAGCACTACAGTTATGGAATGGTGTGAGTAGTATTGACCAGAGGATTGACGAGAATCTTGTAGAACTCCGTGCGACTCAGAGTGTTCTTGCACCAAAGGTGGATATGCTAGAAAAAGCAATACAATCATTAATAGAACATTTGGAAGTGGCGGGCGAAGGCAAAGGCGGAACACCAAAGGGTGATTTCAATTTTGATCCTACACCCAGTATAGACCAGATTGAAGAAGAGCGTATACACAACCAGATGATGCAACAAACACAGAGAGTTGCAAGGTAGTTGACAAAGAAATGATTATAATCTCTTGACAAGGGGGATATATATGGTATGATGTGCATAATGAAAAGGATAACTGTACAATGAAAAAGACAATCTTAGTATGCGGCGGCGGCGGTTTCATTGGAAGCCATTTGGTGAAGAGACTCAAAGACGAAGGACATTGGGTTCGTGTGTGTGATCTAAAATACCCCGAATTTGGTATTTCTCCCGCTGATAGTTTTGTGGTTGGAGATCTTCGGGATCAGTCCATCTGTGATTCACTCTTTAGAGTATGTCCTGATGGATTCGAGAGGATCAAACCAAAAACTCAGACGCAATGGTATGAACAGACAGACACCGGACATCTGGTGTATGATGAAATCTACCAACTCGCTGCTGATATGGGCGGCGCAGGATTTGTCTTTACAGGCGAGAACGATGCAGACATTATGCACAACTCTGCTCTCATCAACCTCAACATCGTAGAGCGTGCAGCAAAGCACGGAACCAAGAAGTTGTTTTATTCTTCTTCTGCTTGCATCTATCCTGAATACAATCAGATGGACCCCGACAATCCGAAATGCACAGAGGATTCTGCATATCCCGCCAATCCTGACAGCGATTATGGTTGGGAGAAGTTGTTTAGTGAGAGATTGTATCTTGCCTTTGCACGGAACAAAGGTCTTGATATTCGTATTGCACGATTCCATAACATCTTCGGTGTAGAAGGAACGTGGGAAGGTGGAAGAGAAAAAGCACCAGCAGCAATGTGTCGTAAGGTAGCAATGGCTGATGATGGTGGAGAGATTGAAGTGTGGGGTGATGGAAAGCAGACTCGTTCATTCTTATACATTGATGAATGTGTGGAGGCAGTTCTCCGATTGATGGAGAGTGACTTTGTAGGACCAGTGAACATTGGTTCAGAAGAGATGATTGCTATCAACGATTTTGCTCAGATGGCTATTGATATCTCTGGAAAGGATGTTCGGATCAAGAACATTGAAGGACCAGAGGGTGTAAGAGGACGCAATTCAGACAACACCTTGCTTGGTGAAAAAATTGGTTGGGTTCCTTCTGCATCATTGCTTGATGGGATGAAGAAAACTTATGAGTGGATTGAGTCGCAAGTAGAATCCCACAAACAATTTGATAATTGTTATGTTTATGATGACGGTGTGATCTCTACAAGAACGATACGGTAGTGGAAGAAGAGGCGTTGGGAGAGGTTTTGCTGGGGGATTTGGGTTATGAACCGGACTCATCAGTGCCGTCGTCTATCATAAAGTAGACAACAAACAGAAGCAACAATACAATTATGTCACTAGTCGGCATAGACCCCTCGTGGTGTATAAATACAGGGAATCCCTTTCCCTGCACTATATCTATACGAGAAAGAAGCCATTTCCATATGAACATCAAATCATTCAATCAATTCATTTCTGAGCAATCTAGTGCAAAACCAAACATGGGGGATGTGTTTGAGTTTGTATTCGCTGCTGCCTGCGTTTCCCGATTTGCGGATAGGTATGATGATGGATCTGAGATGACGGTCACAGCCAAGTCTATCCATTCTGTGATGGATGAGTACTTCAAGGGGAATCAGACATGGCAAATTCCAGAGGGTGATAATGAGATTGATCAGGTTACTTTGACAACGGCTGCTATACCCCTTCCGTCAATGAATTATCTTCGGGATGCAAAAAACAGAAAGTCCAAAGAAGTCTCATCCATGATTGGTGATGCAATCAAGGCAGTCGAGAATAGGAGATATAGAATCAGTAAGTTGGCTTTTGAGGTCATTGGGAACAACAAGGCAGACGATGTTGATGTTCAACCAGCAGGGACTTCTGACCAGAAGGGTACTAAGTCTGATGTGAATATCATTGTCAATGGGACATTAGAACAAGGAATATCCCTCAAGTATAAATCCAGACAGATGGGTCAGTTCTCTGGTGGTGATATCGTGAAGCAACTCACGGACGCATGGTCATCACTTGGAGTAGATGTCAGTAGAAGTATTTCTCCCGTGAAGAAGGCAGTACCCAATCTCATTGGTCTTTACACTGATAGGAAAGACCCCAACTACAACCCGAATGATAGAGATATTCTTTTTGATGCTGTCAAACAGATGACTAGATCTATGCCGAAAAGTATTGATGTATCTTCTTTGGTGAATGGTGTGACAAAGGCAATGAAAAAAACCGAGGAAGACTTAGAAGTCGTATCTGGTTCCTTTACTATTGGTAGAGAGTTTAGAAGTCAGTTCCAGAAGAAATTGAAGGGCGCACAGAGCAACAAGTCTCTTGCATGGGTGATAAAAACATCAGGGAAATCTCCTGTTGTGCAATTAGTCGCGGATGGGCATAATATAATCGATGTGAGAACTAGGATTGATATGGGTAGTTCAAACAGAGAAGGAATGAGAAAACTACGGGTTCGTACTCTAATTGAGTTGGGACCAGACTTCAAGAGGTATATTGAATCAGAATGAAATCGTTCGACGAATACATCACAGAAGCACTCAAGACCAAAGAAATCAAAGCGTCTGAGTTTCCTGATCCCCTCTCCAAGCGGCTCAAAGCAATCTTCCAGACGAAGGGAGAGATGGATGGGCAGGAACAAGATGACATCGTACAGACCCGAGACAGTTCTTGGGCAGCATCGAACCTGAAACCATCGCAGTCTGCTATCTTCCTTGGTAAAGCACTTGGAATGGCTATAGGTGGAGTGAAGGGTGGGGACTTGGGTTCCATTGTGTCTAAGGACAAACACATCCTAGACGGACATCACCGTTGGGCAGCGACTCTGTTCTCCGAACCAACTGCAAAGATCCAAGGCATCGAAGCAAATCTAGGTATCGGTGATCTAGTCCCGGTACTTCGTGCATTGGGGGACTCTATAGGAAACCAACGACGCGGCGAACCCAAGGGTGGGGATGTCAATATCTTCAAGGCGAAGTTCCAAGACGTTCTCGACGCAATCCACGACGGTAAGAATATGCACCCCAAGTTCTATGATAAAGACAAAGCGGAGGCATGGCTTGAGGGCATCGGTGGTGAAGACGAACTCAAGAAACGATTTGCATTCATTCAAAAACAGACCCCACCAAAGGGCGCACCTCCCCGCATTGAAATGCCTGTCATTGATGCAGACAAGGGTGATGAGAAGTTGGCATCGAAGTTGCTCAGTAAGGGCAAGTTGGATGTCCGTGCGCCATATGCAAAGACGACTGAAGAAAATGATCTTAGCGAATGGACTGACTCATTATTCAAGGGGTGGGTAAATGTCAAGACACGCAAAATTGTAGCCCACACAAATTCTAATATGCGACCGTGGCATGTTCAGATGATTGTATTGGACCCAAAAACATTTGGTGTTTCTGAGAAACAGATCAAATCATATCTCAGACTCAAGGTGGAGGACTGGGGATACTATGATGATGCTGAACGCATTGAGGGTGCTGTTGTTGATGCGTATAATAATCTGGTCGAGGGTGATAAAGATATTGATCGTGTGATAGAAATGATGGCGATGAAAAAAGGTTGGTGTCGGTTTGCACAGTCAGGTCAATGGGTAGACATAAAAGGGTCTGGAAAATTAGATAATCTCCGGCAGGCTTGTATCATTCTTGATCAGAAACATGGCATTTTTTCAGAAGGAAAGCCTGTTCAGAATTTAGAACTGGTTCTCAGGGCTCCCTTTGGCAAAATGGATGTGAAAACAAGGGGAACATGGAGAATAAATGACACCGATATCAAACGCTGGTTGCGACATGGAGGCGATCCCAACAAATTGCCCAAAGAAAAAGAATTAGAGCGACAGGATGTTACAAAGGCTCGTATGTCAGGTCGGCATCCTCCCGGTCATGATGAATGGGGACCGGTCAAAGGTCGTGGCAGTAAAAAATGGCGAAAAATGTATGCACACAAAGAACATCCATTCAAATTGAGATCATTCAAGCAGCACATCCTAAACGAAGACAAGAACACCCACCTCGAACACGTTGAGGATGAGGTCTTTGTTAGTTATGATGCTGCCACGAATGCTGTTGCGTTTCTTGAAGGTGTCGTGGGGATGCTCAAGGGGAATGCAAGTTCGTCCTACAACCTGACAGTCAAGTGGGACGGCGCACCAGCCATCTTCTGTGGAACAGATCCAGAGACAGGCGATTTCTTCGTAGGAACCAAGTCAATCTTCAACAAGACTCCGAAGGTGAACTACACTCCAGCCGATATCAGGAAGAATCATAGTGGTGATCTCGCCAAGAAACTTACTGTTGCTTTGGCTTACCTTCCCAAACTAGGAATCCGTGGAGTTCTTCAGGGTGATATGATGTTCACATCATCGGATGTCAAAGACATCAAACTCGACGGCGAATCACACACATCATTCCGACCCAACACGATCACATATGCCTTCCTTTCCACATCGGATGCAGCGAAGTCGATCAAGGCAGCAAAGATTGGTATTGTGTTCCACACTACCTACAAAGGTAAGACCATCTCTACGATGAAGGCTTCCTTTGGTGCCAAGACAAGTTCACTCAACAATACCAAAGATGTCTGGGTATCCAGCGCAGAATTCCAAGACGTATCGGGAACGGCAACGCTTACATCGAGTGAAAGTACGGACATCGAGGGACAGATCGCTGATATCAAGACGAGCCTCGCATCTGCCAAGTCGGCAATCAATATTCTTGGTGATACCAGTGTACTCGGTCCTTATATCAAGACCTACATCAATAGTCAAGTTCGACTAGGAACTCTTTCATTGGACATTGATACCCTAAAGATATTCATCGAGGGCAAGTTCAACGACAAAATCGACAAGGCAAAGAAAGAAGAGACTAAGGAAGCGAAGGAAGCCAAGAAGCAGGAAGTCCTTGCTTTCGTGGATACCAATTCGAGCAACCTAGAATCTCTGTTTGATTTGGTAGACCAGATGAGGGTTGTCAAGACAGCCCTCCTAAATAAGATGAACAGCATCAATAGCATTCGTACACTACTCCCCACAGACAAGGGATTCGAAGCAGTGAACCCCGAGGGTTATGTTGCTATTGATCACACAGGAAGGAATGCGGTCAAATTCGTTGATCGTATGGAATTTAGTAAAGCCAACTTCACAGTCGCAAAAGACTGGGTAAAAGGCTAATACAGGAGAAGCAATATGTTTCTAGCAAGCAGTTTTTTGGGTACCGTATGGTGGAGCGTTTTGATGTTCGTTGCAGGCACTGTTCTTGGTGCGCCTTTGTGGACATGGGCAAAGACCCACTTCCCTTGGAATAAGTGATTCCCGATGAAGTACTCCACCTTCAAAGATCGTCTAGATGAGTCCACGACTGATAAATCAATCGTGTTCACATTCGGCAGGTTTCAGCCTCCCACATCTGGACACGAAAGATTGGTAGACAAGGTAGTCTCTGTCGCCCGCAAGTTCGGTGCAGAGGCTGCTGTCTACCTTTCTCCTTCCGAGGGCGGACAGAAGAACCCCTTGCCCCTAAAGGACAAGGAGAAATATATGAAGTCTTTCTTTGGAAGAAGTGTTGACATCTATGCTGATAGTAAGTTCAACAACCCCTTCTATGTAATGAAGAACCTATCCGATCAGGGATATAAGAAAGTTTATCTGGTAGTCGGTTCTGATCGTGTGAGTGAGTTGAAGAAGAACATCTCAAAGTACATTGGTCACTCTGATAAGTCTAAGTCTTTTGACTTTACTGAGTTTGATGTGGTGAGTGCAGGAGAAAGAGATCCTGATTCAGAAGGTGTCGGGGGTATGTCTGCATCCAAGATGCGTGCTGCTGTGGTCGAAGGTGACTATGCGGCATTCAAATCTGGACTTCCTTCCACCGCAAACAGTAGATCAGCCAAATCTCTCTATGACAAACTGAGGGACAAGTTGGATGTCTCTGAAGACTATGACCTATTCGATATGATCCCCCTGAGTGTTCTCTTGGAAGAGGAAAGCGATTCGTCGCCCCCTAAAGCAAAGAAGGTCAAGCAGACCCTGCTGGTCCTCACAACTCAACCATCGGGGAGCGAAGAGTATCCCAAAACCGTAGAGAAGATGATTGAGGTGGCAAACGGAATGGGATATAAAATGTATCCTGTGTCTATAGACCATGCATTCATTCCTGATGATGGAATCGGAGATAATAGTATCTCCATCCACGATTACTACAACAACAACAAAGTCCTGAAGATCTTCCCAAAGAACACTACAGTGTTCGTGAGAGGCAGTGCAGTGATGACCAACGCAGGACAGGGACTTTTGAAGATACTTGAAATCTCTGGTGCAAAGATGATCAACGACTCAGAGTCTATGGATATGTGTCGTAATAAGTACCTCACATCTATCATCCTCAAGCAGAACAAAATTCCAATTCCCCGAACCACCCTCATCAACGATGAGTCAGACGTTGCTCTTGCTCATAAGTCTGTAGGTGGGAAGTTCCCGGTTATTCTCAAGACCATTACGGGTGCAGAGGGAATTGGTGTCTCTAAGATCGAGTCATTCGAATCTCTCAAGAGTGTTCTGCAATCTATGTGGAAGCATGAAGCGGAGATGGTGATGCAGGAGTATATGGAGATCAAGTTCGATGTTCGTACCATTGTGTTTGACGGAGAACCAATTGGTTCCCTGAAGAGAATCAAGGGAAAGAAGGACTTCCGTACCAATGTTTCTCTTGGCAATACCAGCAAACCTTACAAACTAAACGACAAAGAAACTCGAATCATCCTTGATGCTGCAAGAGCATCTCAGTGCCGACTCTCTGGTGTAGACCATATCCTTACATCAGACGGCATCAAAGTTCTAGAGGTCAATGGATCTCCCGGTTTCAATGCACCATCGTATATGCTCTATCCCGAAAAGGAAACGGGTGATGGAAGGGATGTCCTGAAGAAAATCATTCAACAATCACTCATCAACAAGAATCTCGTCAAATCGAAGGATGTTGATGTGATTGGATACTTTGAGAACTTTGAACTCAAAGATATTGGGAAGGTTCACGGCAAAATAGACACAGGAAACGAAGGACATAGCGTCCTTCACGCAACAGACATCAACATCAAGGGTGGGATGGTCACGTTCAAGACTACCAACCAGAAGACCCTCAAACTGCCTATTACCAGCACGATCACAATCCACATTGGCTCTGGTAAAGTTGAGAAGCGACCAACCGTCGAAATAGACACACATTTTGTAGGGAAGGACATCGGCAAGATCCGATACTCCCTTGCAGACAGATCTCAAAATTCTGCTCCTCTTTTGATCAGCAGGAAGATGATATCAGCCTTAGAAATTCAAATAGACCCATCAACTTCCTACATACTAGGAGAAGAGTCGGACACAGACCGAGAATTTAACCAGTTCATATTGGAGCAAGCAGAATGAAGCAGTACTCAGATTTCAAAACAAACCTTCGGGAACATCACGCACAATCATCGATTGCAATTCCTGACCATGGACTACCCAAGGCTGATTTGGATATCAACTTGTTTGCGATAGAGAATCATAACGTACTTGATCGACTCAATGCAGCCATAGGTTATATTACCAGTCGAGCAACTCTATCACCCGAAGCACTGGTCAACGAGATCGTGGTTCGGGTTCTGCATAAGGCAGGTCTGGATGTAGTTCGATCTCGTTCGACTACTGTTGACAATGTAGTTCATATCCCACTAGAACAGTTTGGTGGTAGGATGGGAATGACTCCCGAAGAGGGTTGGGTCAACGACGATGGTATCTCCCACAAGACTGGTGGACGAGGACTTGATCTTGTTCTTACCTACAACGAAGGCGCTGGTATGCACGCTGTTTCGGCATCGGTGGTCCTCACTGACATTCCTTCTGTTGTTGCAGAGGATGTAGAGGAAGAGAATCTCGAAGAGGATATCATGTTCGAAGTATTGGAATCGTTAGAAAACGAATATCCATTGTAATTGAAAAGGGATTGTATTACATAATGGATTTTTCTGTGCTGAATACACAAAATTATGTGATGTATGCAATGCGTAACTATGATAATCCGCAGTGCGTGGGAATGGCTGAATTTACGGAAGACTTACATAGGATCAAATATCTCAAACGACTCTTTCGTCGATTCCTCGACACAGGGGAACTCAAGGAGAGATTGATCCTGAACCACCTGATCACGTTTTATAATGTCTTTGGCATCGAAGCAGCCACCCGATTGATCTTCTATAGAATGAATGAAGAGTACTACCCTTTGGTGAAGACGTTTTTGGTATTTCTCAATCTATTCCCAGAAGGAGTAGAGGCAGAAGCAGAAATCAAGGAAGCAGATTTGATTAGCATACCGCTGAATGAGAATATCATCAGCACACTAAGGAGCATCTAGAAGAGTAATGGTTAGTCTATTTGATACATTCGTTGGATATAAGTTTATCAAGATGTTGGTTACGCCTTGGAAAAAGACTGAAGCATATAAGCGTGGTCTGATTGACAAGGATGGTTATGCACTTATCAAACGTAAGGACATCAAATCCGGCGACCGGATGCATTTTACGATCCTCCATACTCTCGTTTGGAACATCAAGAGACTCCTTGACAAACTTCCTCCAACCAAAACAAAACTAGGTTCGTTTGCAGTCGCTATTTGGTTGCTCAAGGACAAGATGTCGAAGGGTTATGTCAAGGAGAACTACCTTGAAGATGCCTTCTTGAATCACCTAGAGTATGAGTATGATATGGACTGCACCGAGAAAATCGTCGAGCAGATCCTACTCCAAGACAACATACAAGAAGGAACCTACGAGGTTGTGAGTGCTGATATGCCGGAACTCTACAAGGGTGTAGAGGTTGGTGATGAGATTGTCCTAGAAGACTCTGTTCCCATAGATACATTGCTAGGCAATAACATTTACCAAGGAATTCATGTTCGATCAGGAAATAAGGTGGTGTTTACCGATGGACTCGTTCAAGAAAAGGATTGATGAGAAAGAAATGACCCCCGCGCAACTGAAGCGTCGGGAGGATATCGTTCTGTCTCTCAAGAAGAAGAAGGACGAATTCAAAGAACGCTACGGTAGTCGGTGGGAAGATGTGATGTACGCTACTGCCACCAAGATGGCAATGAAGGGCGAAGAGACTGAATTGGACGAGAGGGTTTATGACGTAGGAGCCAAGCCCACATTTGGTTTCAAGACAGGGGACTCTACCAATATACCCCTCTCCAAGAGAGGTAAGTCTGTTTATAGTTGGAGACAACCAAACCCAAAAAGAATGGATGATGGTTTGTTGTCGGATAAGCAACTCAAGTTTCTCAGGAAAGACTTTGAGAGATTTGAGGAGTTTGGTCCCAAGACCCACAAACTATACAAGCAAATTGTTTCCTGGCTCTTTCGGCAGGAAAAGGAAGTTCTTGTACAACTAGCAGAACTCGAACCACGAATTCGATGGTTGTCTCACTATGCATACAACCGACTTGTCTCCACTCGTGTAAAAGTCAAGAGCAAGATATTCGGACTGGACGAGAAGATTAGAATGCTGAACTATGGTGAGGACATCACCTACGTTGTAGACAAGAAAACTCGTAAGGTCGTTATGGGTCCAATTCATATCCAGAAGGCAAAAGAGTTTGTCAAGAAAAATGGCGGTGGATGGAAATATACTATCCTCGATAGACCAAAAAAAGATAAAAAGGTTGGCGATAAAATTGGTGTGTTAGAACAAAGGCAAACAGAAACGGAGTCAATAGAGATGGAAGAAAACTACGACAAAATGATGAAGTGGTATGAGACAAGTAACGAGAAGAAGGTATACGCCATTCTCGATAAAAATAAAATCAACCTCCCCGCAGAAGGGTTTACTCTTGTTCAGAACATGCTAAAGAAACATCGAGATAATGTCAAGAAGGCTGCCGATGAGATTATGAATAAGCACTACCCGCACCTGAAGGAATCCGTTGATGAACTGGATGAAGCATGGGACGCAGAGGGTGTAATTCGTAATGCCGAAATCGGTTCCAAGAAGGGTTATGGTATCAACATCAAAAAGACTGGTGGAGTTACCAAAACCCCATACAAGCACATGCTTATGACGATGCGGCGTGACAAGAGTGTCAGAGTTACTTTTGATTTCGGTAAAGATGAGTTTGAGGGTACACCCGAATCGGTTGCCCGTTATATCAATAAAATTCTTGGTATCAAAGAATCCGTTGATGAACTGGATGAAGCACGAAATGACACGATAACCATAACATTCGAGTTTCCTAACAACCGAAAAGCCAAGAAATTCGCCTATGATATTTCTAACTCTCTTATTGCGACAGGAGAAGTGATTGGAAATAAGGTCGAGGTAGAACCATTCGATTACGAGAGAAAAACCCATCAGGCACTCGCTAAGTATATGAAGAAGAACGGTGGGGAACTTATTGATGAAGACGCACCAACAAACTCAGCCGGTTCTGGTGGTGTTTCTGGTTTCACCCCCGATACTGTTGGTGTATCCAAGAAGAAACAGAAGAAGCACAAGAAGCAAGTGCGAAAACAACTAGGAGATATCTTAATGTCAAACGAAGAAACGAAGACATACAGAACTTTCATGGAGGGTCTGGAGAAGAATATTCGTTCTTGGAACTCTGGCAATGATCGTATTATGGTGCGAGAGAAAGATGGACATCCTGTGTTCATCGTGTCCAAAGACGAGTTCTCTATATGCAAGAGCAAGAGAAAGAAGTTTGAGAGATGGAGCAAATTCTTCGATCCTAAGTCCACCAATGGACGCAAGATCAAAGAGTATTCCCACAAGAACCCTAGCAAACCCATCGTCCTACAGTGTTCACAGACTGGTGAGATGATTTACTTGAGAAGGCGAATGAATGATTCGCGTTTGAAGCACAACAAGAGAGTAGTCAAAGATGATTGAAGTAGCATTTTTAGTAATGAATCTTTGTCTTCCTATGGAGGTGATGAATGAAAAAGGTATTGATACTATGCATGTTTCTGCTCGGATGCAGTTCCGAGAAGATTCCATCAGGGATGTCGGGGGTGGACGCCTCTGCTCTGGTGGGCAATGCAGCAAGAGAAGAAATAGAACAAACGATAGAGATCTCGGAAGCGACTGGAGAAATAACGGGGCATCTAGATCTGATCGATGGGGAGGCAAATGGGATTCTCAACGACATAGCAGTAGCAGACCCAGCACCAGATCCGTTGATCAGCGGGATTGAGAACAGAGCAGAGAGGATCATCGAAGTAGTCCACGACTCGGAACTAGAGATGGTAAGAGTGGACGAAGCCTTGGAAGATCTACATCAAGCAAACGACAGCCTCACCGGGGCAATTGGAATGATCGAGAGTCTGGAAAACGAGGTAGCGGAGTATGCGATCTCGGACAGGGAACTTCGGAAGGACGCAATAGAGAATCTGTACGCATACATCACGATCTTCTTCGTGGTGGGGTTTGCAATGATAGTAGGGGGAGCATTCCTCGCTTTATTCGTGAGCGGAAGAGCAGGAGCAACGGTTCTGGGGATAGGAATATTGACTGTGGGGTTCGCAACCGCGAGTCAGTATTACCTAGAGGAGATTGCAACAATCGGTCTGATCGTGTTCGTGATCGGGTTCCTAGCGACCGCAGGGATCATCACATCGATGTTGCTGAAAGGCAAAAAGACAGAGCAAGCAATGGAAGAGATCATCGAACTCATCGAAGAGATGAAGGCGTATTTGAGTCCAGAGGAACGAGAGAAGATCTTCGGTCCCGGCGGAGTCGCCAGCGAGATGACCACGGATCTGACCAAAGAAATTGTTTCACAGATCAAGATCAAAAAGAAACTAAATAAGGCACACGTTTTACTAGATAGGAAAAGCAACCAATGACCATACAACGAAGAATCTGGCAATCAAGGATTAGAGGTCTTCCTACAGATCAGGATGTGTCTCCTGCTGAGGCTGAGTCACCCCCTGCACCACAACCAGTGGAAGAGGAAGAAGTGGCAGCAGAAGAAACCCCGACTGAAGAAAAATCAGCCGACTAGACCGTTCAGATCACAGAACAGTTTCTTACAGATGAAGTAGGCATCCACGATATCAGTAATCGGGTTGCTTACTTCTTTTCTTTTTGGTGTCATCAGGTTGTGAATGTCTAGATCAGTTTCCTTCATCCAAGCGTTGTACATATCCATCTTGGTGGAGTGTGCGTGACCACAGGCAAACTTCTTGATCGTGGTAGGAGTGTAAACGTCATATGGCGTGTCCGAAACCCATAGTTTGTGCTTCAGTAGTCCTGTGTTCTCTGCAATATGAAAAACCCTACCCGTAGCCCCGTAGGCGTACCCCTCGACCGCTACATGGTCTAATTTGAACAGTGGTCGGATTGCCCACTCTGCGATATGGTTATATCTTGATTCTTCGCAGTCGAATTCTGTAGGGAGTTCTTTCCCACAGATCATACCGCCAAGCCACTTTTTCATCAGCATCTTGGTTCGGGTGAGATAGAAAAACTTACAGTTCGTGATATCCCAATGGTCCCCGATGTGGACACATATGGCTGGTGATGTCATACTATAGTCTACACCCGCTAGTCTCATATATTATTTATGAATCTTACCGCAATGCGGCAAGGAATAACTGTCCAATAAGAACGCCAGCCAATAGACTTCCTAGACCTACACCAGCACCTAATGGCGTGCTTAGTAAGTAGATCTTATTGTTTACCCATTCCTTCCAGTTGTTTTCGTTGTTGTTCATTTTCTAGAACCTCCTCAATCCAATTTTTATACATCCTGATGCTAGTGGCGCTGCACTCGATGACATTTATGTCACCGTTGCTCAGGTGCATCGTATAAGATGAAATAACTCCAATGAGTTTCCCCTTGTAAAGTACAGCACCACCAGAATCTCCGTGCCAGATGGGACCATATATCGGAAGGAATTTGATGAACCAAGGTTCCTCTACGATAGTACCGTAGTAGAAGAATGTTTCATCTTTAGACCATTTCTTGTGTCCTGCACCATACCCCACGGTGGTGATATCACACATTCGTGAATAGTCTCCGCCTCCCCATAGGTTGATAGGGGTTGCTGTCATGGGACACTCAAGGAAGATGATTCCAATATCATTGGCTGAAGACCAGATACCATAGCGTTCGTGAATCACGAATTCCCGAATCATCACTTCTTCGTCCCCATTTTTGACAGAGAATGCATTATCTCCGTCTAGACAGTGTGCAGCAGTGATGACCACATCTGGCTGAATGAGTGTACCACTAGCAATCATGTCGCCATCTTTTGTGGCGATCATAACGACAGCAGGATAGAGATCGATCTCTTCCGCGTCAAGATACTCGAAGTACTTGGGGTCGTTGATTGTTTCGATGAGTTCTCTGGGGGATGCATTTGGTGGTGGAGGATTATAAGTTACCGTCCATTGAGCCGGGGCGCAACCAAACAGAAATATGGCGGAGACAACCGTGGTCCCCAGTTTTTTCCAGAGCATAATGTATTTATACGAGAAGTGGCTGCTACTAAATACAATAATGACAAGAAGTTTCAAACAACACATCAATCTCTCGAATCTATATTCTCAGTTCGAGGACGCCACAAAGGATACTCATCGGCTTGAGAAGATTGGCGATGAACATAAAATCCTTGTTCCTATAGAACCAGATACGACTAGATCATCCCAACTCGTAGTGTCTGGACATCAGGGTGATGAACCCGCAGGTGTGCAGGGTCTACTTCAGTGGTGTAAGGAACGAGACGTTCCCAGCCATATTAGGATCATTCCTGTGATATCCGAGGAGTCCTACGTCAACGGCACTCACTTCGATGATGACGGACAGAACCCTAACCTTGGTTTGCCCTCACACGCATCCGATGAACTAGAATCATTGATTGAAGAGAGTGAACTGTTGATGGAAATTTCTGCTGGTGGCTATCTTTCTTGTCAAGAAGATCCAGACCGTGGTATGGGATATCTTGTGGTTTGGAAGAATGGCGGAAAGCACAATATGATCAGCGAGATGCTAGATGAAATCAAGTCACGATTCCCCGTTCATAAGAATGGACTGGTCAGTGGTGACGAGATCGAGGACCGGACTACGCTGGGTGCATTTTGTGTTGACCTCGGCGCCAGAATGGCGATCACCGCAGAAACGCCAGTTGAGGGATTCCCCCTGCCGGATCGGGTCGCTTGCCATGTGTCCATTCTGGACCTATTCGTCCGATAACCAAGACGACCCGAACAAAACCCTAAAATAAAAAAGATTTCGCCTCCTAAACCCCTATCAATACTGGACTTAGGCGAAAAAACTCCAAAAAAACCCCATACAGCCCCTTGCAATCGAGCCCATTTGTGGTACAATGGAGATGTCGCGGGACGAATCCCGATGGCATTTCCCTGACCTCCTTTGGAGTTTCTGATGAGTCTAAAAACCCGACAACAGAAGTATGTCGATGCCCTCGCGGGTGCCGGTATGACTTCCCCTGTCACGCGGCAAGATCTGGTCGCTGTGTGCGAAAGCACCGGCATCTACGCCTGCCCGCCTTCGTGGATCACGCAAGATAGCGACCGTTTGGTCGAGCGTGGTCTTTACAACATCCCCGAACTGTCCAGTGCGACTCCCGCGACAACTCCTGCACCCGTGCAGGGTGCCGCTCCTGTTGCAGTGGTTTCTGCTCCTGCGATGGTCCAGACTGCTACGGCAGCGATGACCCTCGGCATGACGGGTGGCGAGCGGACTTCGCTCATTCCCCTAGCATTCGACGGTTACGTCAAGTGGGGACACTTCTCTGACGTTGAGAAGATCGTCCGCTCTAAGCAGTTCTACCCGATCTTCATCACGGGACTCTCCGGCAACGGCAAGACTCTCATGGTGGAGCAGGTGTGCGCCAAGTTGAAGCGAGAATGCTTCCGCGTGAACATCACGCGCCAGACCGACGAAGACGATCTGCTGGGTGGGTTCCGACTCATCAATGGCAATACTGTCTGGCAAGACGGTCCTGTCGTTTCCGCCATGAAGCAGGGTGGCGTCCTTCTGCTCGATGAGGTTGACCTTGCATCGCACAACATCATGTGCCTGCAACCAGTCCTTGAAGGTAAAGGTGTATTCCTCAAGAAAATCGGTCAATGGGTTACGCCCGCTCCCGGTTTCACCGTCTTCGCCACTGCCAATACCAAGGGCAAGGGTTCGGATGATGGTCGATTCATCGGCACCAGCGTTCTGAATGAGGCATTCCTTGATCGCTTCCCGATCACGTTGGAACAGCCCTACGCGACTCCCGCCACCGAGCGGAAGATTCTCGCCAAGCAGGGATGCGATAACACATTCGCGGACCACCTGACCCGCTGGGCAGACATGATTCGCAAGGCATTCTCTGAGGGTGCTGTGGATGAGATCATCTCGACGCGCCGTCTGGTGAACATCACCAAGGCGTATGCCATCTTCGGCAGCAAAGAGAAGTCCATCAACTTCTGCCTGTCGCGGTTCGATGACGATACGCGAGAAGCGTTCTCCAACCTCTACTCCAAGGTCGATGCCGATATGTTGGCAGGGATCGATGAGAGTACATCTGCTGATAACTCCGATGCCACGGAGTCGGCAGATGCCAGCAACAACAAGTGTCCCTTCTGATGATAGCACATAAAGACATCACGACCATGGAACATTGCAAGATCCACCAGACCATTATGACGGTCGTGGACGATGCGTACTTGATTGAAGAAACCCATACCCCAGAAGGCGGACTTCCGGGTGTACGAGTGTCTGTGCAGGAAGGTGTCAACGATGGCGCCCCTGTCTGGACTGAATGTGATGCCGAATTGACCGATTGGGTCTGGCATCTTTACAATGATTTCCAAGCGGCGGATCCCCCGTCCGTTTGGGATGAAATCCCTTTTTGAAAGGAAGAAAATGACAATGAATACGAATACCCCAACCCTCAACAGCAATTGGATCTATTCCAACCTCACGACTGCCCGACAGAACTATGTCGATGCGGTACTGAAGTACGCGGACCTGATTCATCTCGACTGCGACAAGGACTCCTTCACGCGCACGGAACTCCGTGCGATCTCGACTGCCTACAAGGGCAAGCGATGGATCCCGAACTGGATCACGCACGATGCAGCCCGACGAGCAGGACGCGGCGAATTCTACCTCCCAGAAGTTCAGGAGCAGTACCTCGCACAGAACCCCGCTCCGGCGGAAGCCCCCGTCGAGGAAAACGCCTTCGTCACCGCCTGACTCACTCCTCTCTCCCCAAAACCCAAGACTCGATAGTCTACCGATTCCCGAGTCATTTCAAAATTTCTGATACAGGATACACATCAAACCATGAGAAAAAATGAACTACGCAAATGGCGCGAGAACTACACTCCCCTCGCAGGCGAATGGATCGAGAGTCATTTCGTTTGCCTGGCGGAAGGTGTTCGTCTCAATGTCCACTTTGAAGAGAAGGAATATGTGAAGGATCTTGGTGCAAAGTGGCATCCCGATTCATCTGGTAAGGGTGGATACTGGTGGATGCCCGTTCGTCAGTTGTCTCGCCGAGCCGATTCAGATACTCCAAGTGTTGTGAATATCTTTGAA
>Ga0080013_1003021_pt1 | contig 18535 bp, 20 predicted proteins | sample ETNvirenome_6_85_FD_69236 | JGI IMG/M metagenome (GOLD analysis project Ga0080013, IMG submission 69236) | Marine viral communities from the Pacific Ocean - ETNP_6_85 (SPADES assembly) (version 2) | ecosystem: Environmental > Aquatic > Marine > Oceanic | place: Pacific Ocean | collected 2013-06-19 | reverse complement strand
ATTTTTGAAACGATAAAAGAAAAAGTAGGATCTATTTCTTTTGCTAAAGGCGGAAGAACTGGATATAAACTTGGAGTGGGCCCAGTGGATCCAGAACAGCCTCCAATATACCTACCTGATCCAAATGAGGGACCAGAAAATATGAAAGTAGCTGGTGGAGAAGGACACCCTTTCGATCTAAGAATACAAGAATTAATGGGCAAAGGTCTGTCTTATGACGACGCTTATGATATTGCTGCAATGGAATTCCAAGATTTGTTCGCCGAAGGATCTAAAGGTCCAGTATTACCAAGTCCAGAAGATCCAATTAACCCTTTTGCACCTAAACCAACAGGACCAGTATTACCTGACAGAATGATGGCAGCTCAAGGCGGAAGAATTAAAAAAGATAATGGTGGTATCATGAACCTAGGTGGTATGGAAAAAGACTACAGATTTAATGGTGGCTTTGTTCCAATTGGAGAGTATGAGAAAAAAGATGATGTCCCAGCAAGATTATCTAAGAACGAATTTGTAATGACTGCTGATGCAGTCAGAGCCGCAGGTGGTGGTAGCATTAACCAAGGTGCACAAAGAATGTACAACATAATGAAAAATTTAGAAGCTCAACCTACAGCTAAAAGGAGAGTAGCATAATGGCACAATCACAATATTCAACATCAGGATTACTTCCTGCAGGTGTCCTTCAACCATACGGTGAAAATATTCTTAAGTATGGTATCGGGCAACTAGGAAGACCTATTGATGTAGGAGCTTTAACTGGAAAAGTTGCAGGTCCTACTGCATTCCAACAAAAAGCAGCTCAACAAATGGCGAGCATGTATGGCATGGGCGACATTCAAAGAGATGCAACAGGAATGGTTACAGGTTTCAAAGATGCAACAGGTGTTGCAAGTTACCAACCTTATGTAGATCAAATTTCACAACAAAAATTATTAGACCCAACAGGTTACCAACAGTTCATGTCTCCTTACCAAAAGGAAATTATAGATACAACTATGCAAGAGTATGACATTCAAGCTGGAAAAGGAAGACAAGCTATCTCTGATCAAGCTTATCAAGCCGGAGCTTTTGGTGGTGGTAGACACGGGATTCAAGCCGCTGAGTATCAATCATCAAGCGACAGGGATCGAGCAGCTTTATTAGCTGGTCTATATGGTCAAGGATATCAACAAGCCTTAGGACAACAGCAACAACAATTAGGAAATTTACAAACTATGGCTGGCTTTGTACCAGGACTACAGCAACAACAGTATCAAGACATGGCTACAATAGGAGCTGAAGAACAAGCACTAGAACAACAAAAACTAAATCAATTAGCAACAGCTGCACAAACAGCTTATCAATTACCGATGACAAGACTAACGGATGTAGCGAATATTTATGGTTCTGTTTCTGGAGCAATGCCAGGATCACCAACGCAACCGTTTACTCAAAGTCCAGTTGCAACTGGAATTGGTTCTTTCTTTGGTATGCAGAACTTAATGAAAGGTGTTAAACCAGGAGCAACGGCATAATGTATAATAGAATCTTAAGAAGACCGATGTTCAAGCGAGGAGGTGCAAGTCACCAGGCTCAAGGGACTGGTATTACTTCAGGTTTAGATCAGCCCAGAAGAAGATATGAAGATGGTACATCCTTTGGCGAATTAATAGAAACAGCTAAAGAAACAAATGTTTTACCAGGAGATGCCAACAACACAGGATTCATGAGAGGAATGTCTACAATGGGAGCTTACGACCCTGATAACCCAAGAACTATTGGACAAATGATTTATGATGCATCAACTGCTAAAAGTAAATACATCGACCCTATTGAAAAAGCTAACAAAGAAAGAGCGGAAGCCCTAGCGAATGAAGAAATTAGACAAGCAGGTGCAATAGAAGAACAAGAATTAGTTAACCAAGGGAAATTAGATGTTGTTGCCGCGGAAGCTTTAGCAAAAAGCGGTGGTAAATTTATGGTATTAGAAGTTGAGAAAAAACTTGTAGAATTAAATACTCGAAAACAAGAAATAGATAAACAACTTAAACTAAATCCAGATAATCAAGATCTAATAAATGAAAAAGAAAATATAATGTTAAGTTTAAACCAATTACAGAAAAATATAGATATTTTATCTAGTATGAGTCCAGACGCCATTGATGACATGAGGGGAGAATTTAGAACAAAAATATATAAAGAACGTACACTACCTAATGGTCAATTAAAACCAGAATTCATAGAAAAATATGGTGTATTAATAACAACTCCAGATGGGGAACCGGTACTAAAAGATGGTAAGAAACAATATCAAAGATACGATGAAAAAGATATTAGTGAAGCAGATGTTCAAACCTATCTAGTAGATTTCTACACTAATCTTGGGTACGGGAGAAAAAAGGAAGCTACGGGTGGCAGAGTAGGACTAGCTAATTCTTATCCGGGTACAGTGGAGCAAGCAAGTATGACAGAGACTATGGATACTCCTCAAGGGGACATGTCTGTCAGTGAAACTGAAACTATTAATCAAGCACCTGGTGACGGGCAAACAGGACAAAAATTAACTTTTGATGAACTAAGAGCTAGATTACCAGCGAGTGTTGGTGATGACATTGTAAATTTATTAGCAACTAGTGAAGAAGCTTTACTACAATTTGCTAATATTAGAACTCAACAGGATGTCGATAAATTTAACTTACAATATAAAGTAGACCTATCGTTACCAGAGGAGGCATAACATGGCTTCTAACGACCTCTTTCTACCCAAAAGAAAAGAGACTAATCAGACGTGGGGCACCCAAATGCTTTCTGGTTACGAACGTAACCCTAAGAAAAAAGATACCCGTTGGAGTTTTAAGAGTTTATATAATGCTGTAAAAGAAGCTGGTATCGGGATTGCTTTATCCACACCACAGATGCAGATCCTTGGACTGGAGCAAACTAAAAAGCAATTAGAAGAAGGAACCAAACCTACCGTTGATAATAATTTACTTTTAAGAAGAACTAAAAGATGGAACGAACTTTTAGAAAAAAACCAACCGGCGCGAGAAGAAGACTACATAGATGTAATCGAAGACTACGAAAAAGGAATTTATAAAGGAATACAAAATTTAGATTGGGCCATCGGCGATCTATTAACTGCGGGAATTGACTTAGGTCAAAATTTACGAGGTAAGGAAAGTGATCTTAATTACGAGCTTACTAAAAAAATGGAAGACAACAGGATTGCTGATCCTGAAACATTAGTTGGAGATGGATTAGAAATTTTAACCGAGTACGGGGTTCCAAGTAGTGCAGTTATTAAAATAGGGTATAGACTTAAAAAATTATTTGGTATTAGAAAGTTAACAGGCTTAAGTAAATATCCTAAAGGATCCTTTAAAAAAGGAATTAGAAAAGTTGGCAATGTTGCCAATAAGGTGGGCTCTTCGGCTGCTGCCTTTGGAGCAATTGATTTTATAGCTTCATCTCCTGACCGGCCTACGTTTGCAAAAATGGAGGACCTTAAAGGTCTACGAGGCAGGGAACGAGCGCTTGCAAGTTTAAGAAACAGACTGAGATTTGGAAAAGAAGGAGCTATCTTTGGTATGGGTTTTACCTTGATGGGAAAACCCGCAGCGTTTGGTCTTAAATATGGTTTAACTAAATTAGGACAAGGAGCCGGCATAGGATTAAAAGTGGCGGATGCGATTGTGGTTAATCCTCTTAGTGCTGCTGCAGCAGGGAATGTAAAAACATCTTCACAGGTTTTTAATCTAGTGGTTAACAAAGCAGGAAAAACTATCCTTCCTCCTATTGCTAGAGGAGCGCATAAAGTTGGAAAATACACAGGGCAACAAATTTTACCTAAAGCTTATTTAGCTCTTACTTCACCTATTAAAAGTACATTTGGGTTTAAAGATACTAAAACTCAGGCCACTCGTCATATTTTAACTGACCATTTACCAAGATTTAAAGACTGGATTAAATATTCACGAGATAGTACCGATCCTTTAAAAGCTAGGTTAAAAACTTTAGATAATATGTTAGGAGCATTTAGATCTGTGGGTCGAATGACTCCTGAACAATATGAGTTAACGGTTCAAGCGGGCTTAAATATTAAAGGTAAAATGAAACTTGTCACTAAAGCTGTGGAAAGTTTAGAGCACAGAGCTACAGGACTTGCTAAAAAATTTAAAGATCAATATAAAACTAACACCACGTCTCCAGCTAATCAGCAATGGCATCTTAATAAAGTATTAGAGTATTTAAAAAATCAACGAACCCTTGGGTCCTTATCTCCTGGGCTAAGAGAAATGTCAAAGTTATTAAAAGTAGAATTAGAAAAACTAAATAAAGCATATGGTGCTATTCTTCCTAAAGGAGATTTACGAGACGCTGTTTTAGGTTCGGTAGGTAATTATATGCGTGCTTCTTTTGCAACGTTTACTAATCCCTACTATAAACCCGACGCCAAAGTTTTCAATGCGGCTGTAGAATTTGTATCCGACTTAATTAGTAAAGACAAAAGTTGGAGAAGAGATGTTCTTAGATTTAGGCCCAACGAACCTGTTCGATCCGCTTTAACCGAAGAAGCTCATACAATTGTTAATGGAATCTTAAGAACAGGAAGGGCGGATAACCATGATCCTCTACAGGCTTTAAGATATATTCAGAAACATCATTTAAAAGGCAGAAAAGATTTAGTAATTACTACAGGAGAAGAACTGCCGGTTGCTATTAAAAATTTATTGGGTCATGAAAAAAATCTAAAGTCTCAGGTTCTTACGACTGCTACTGAGGCTATTGTTCAAACGGTAAATAAAGCAAAAGGTGATAACCTTGCACGATTAGGTTTAAAACAAGGATGGTTGTGGCCGAGTAAAGAAGCAGCAGAAAGAGCAGGACACTACAATGTACAAAAAATTCTACCTGAAAAATCTTTTTACAGCTCAGGTATAAAAACCGCTTTATCTCCTAAACAAGGAGGCGAACTATGGGCAGAAGCTCATTATGCCCAAGCATTAAATGGAGTAAATGGACTAATAGATAATATGATTCAAGGTGGTATTATGAAAAACATACTTGCCTTTAAAGTGGCAACCCAATATGGTAAAACAGTTTTATCTCCAGCGACTCAAGTTAGAAACGTTACCTCTGCAGCCATGTTTGCTCTAGCAAGTGGTCATATTGGAGGAAAAGCGAGTGTCACTAATGCTTTAAAAATGACACTTGATGATATTTTTGGGGCTGGAAAAGTTATTAATGAAGAAGAGTTTATTAAAATAATAGAGGACAAAGTAAAACGAGGGGTCCTTGATGAAAACATTATTGCGTCGGAGTTAAAAGGAGTCATGAATGATATTAAAGCGAGTGCCTTTAAACAAGGCAGCGTTAATTCTTTTCAAAGACTAATAGATAAAATTGCAAGTAAAAAACTATTAAGAGCACCTGCTCAGACCGCTACTAAAATCTATGCTGGAGGTGATAACGTTTGGAAATTTTTTGGGGATGAATTTGTTCAAGCTCAATACCGTACCTTATTTAACAGTATGGATGATGTTGCTAAATGGTGGAAAGAGATTCCTGGCATTGATATGATGGTCAAAGAAAAAGGAATCTGGAAAAACGCTTTAACAGGAGAAACAATTAAAACACTAGACGAAGCTATCAAACTAGCATCCGCATGGTCAATTAGAAATACTTATCCAACCTATAGTAAAGTACCAGCATTTATTAAAGGTATAAGAAAAATTCCGTTTGTAGGAAACTTCGTTTCTTTTCCAGCCGAAATGACAAGAACTTCTTTTAATCTAATCAACCTAGGAATGAAAGAAGTGGGATCAAGTAATGCAGCGTTAAGACAAATAGGATATCGAAGACTCCTAGGTACATATACAGTTATGGGAGGAGCTTCTAGTGCAGCCTTAAAGATAGCTAAAACTTTAACAGGAGTAACAGACGAAGAACTAGATGCTTATAAAAATTCTTTTGCAGCCGACTGGAATAAGTATTCAGTTATTATTCCTTTAGATAAATGGGTAAAAGGAAAAGGAAAAGCTTTAAACTTTTCATACTTTAGTCCTTACGATGTCGTACAACAACCTATTGAAGCTTTCTTAACGGAGTATCATAAAGGGACTTTAAAAAATGAAAGCTTTGCCGAAAAGAGTTTTGAGTCATTCGCCAAAGCTATGTTTAATTATGCTCAACCTTTTTTAGGTAGATCAATTGCCTTTGAAAAATGGCAAGATATATCGCCCGTAAATACTTTACTAGGTGGTACCGGTGGAGTAACTAAAACAGGTGTAAAAGTTTATTCGGAATCCGATGATTGGTCTATAAAAGCTTTAAAAAGTGCATACCATTTCCTTAAAGGAACTGAACCAGGAGCTTGGACAACAGGAAGAAAAATATACAAAGGTGCTGTAGGAGATGTAACAAAATCAGGACAACCGGTGGATTTATCAGATGAATTACTGGCTCTGTTTACTGGGATAAGAATTATCCCAGTGGATGTACCTAAAAGTATGCAATATAAAATTGCACATTTTCAAAAATTAAAAAGAGCTGTTGACGATGCAGAAAAATTCTATAGTCCAAGCGGAGCAATCTCAGGGCGAGTGGGGGATAATATGGTTGAGGAGTATACCAACATTCAAGATGAAGCTTTCAAAGTACAGCAAGACTTTTATTATGTTATTCAAGACGCGATGAAGACTGGACTAAGTGAAAGAGATATAAAAAAAATTTTAAGAACTAGATTATCATATAATGAAACTCGGCTTTTAATGAAAGGTAGATTCGTGCCGTGGAAAGTTAATAAAACACGAATGAAGAAAAGAATTCTATCGCTGCAAGCAGCAGAAGATGAAAAAGGTACAGGTAGAAAAGTAAACAAGGATGCAGTGTGGCCGAAGGATGATTTTAGAAGAATAGATAAGCTTTATAAAAATAAAGATTTAAAGTATCCGGTTATTGAAGAACAACCAGAAACAATTAATGTTGAACCTAATATAATTAGTGATCAAAGTGCATCCCTTCCTAAAGTCTTTGAGAAATTTTTAACAGCTAAAAAACCAGTCGTTGAATACAATGTCCCAGTAGAGACAACACCAGTGTCTCAAGAAGTGGTACAAACTGCGGCTTCTAACGTTAATATTAATCCAGAAACAGGCTTGACACGAATAGATGATGCGTTATTGTCTCAAGAAGAAAAAGCAATGCGTCTAAGACAGAAGGGAATGACTGCTTAATGGCTAAACAAAATGCTATACAACGAATCGATTCTCATGAAAAACTTTGCAGAATTATGCAAAAACAAACTCATGATAAGATTCATAAAATTGAACATCAAATTAATAGGATTGAAAGCATTCTATTAGTATCTGTTGGTGCCTTGATCACAGGTATGGCCTATGTTATATTTACTTTAATCTCAAAATAAAATTATGCAACTATCAAAACACTTTAAACTCGAAGAGTTTACTAAATCAATGACAGCAACTCGTAAAGGGATTGATAATAATCCTGGAGCGGGTGATATTAAAAACTTGGAGAACGTATGTTATGAAATATTGGAACCGGTTCGTGCGCACTTTGATAAACCCATTACTATTACCTCTGGCTACAGGTCCGAGGCGCTTTGTGAGGCGATCGGCAGCAAAAAAACGTCGCAACATGCAAAGGGCCAGGCGGTTGACTTTGAGATAGCTGGTGTTCCAAACATTAAGACGGCTTACTGGCTGTCTAATAACGTAGACTTTGATCAATTAATCTTAGAGTTCTATAAAAAAGATGATCCAGCTGGTGGCTGGGTCCACGTATCGTACAATGAAAAAGGTGCGAACAGAAAACAGATTCTCACTTTCGATGGCAAACATTACGAAAATGGTTTACCAGATATGAAGTGGAAAGACGGCAAAGTCGTAGAATAAAAAATTCCAGCGCGCTACGCGTACGAGTCCTACATTTTCTGAGACAAAAAATTAAAATATCCAGTTATTAGATATCTTGTTTTACGATTAGGACATCTTTGTCCTTTATGAGTGTGTGTAAAATAAGACGGAAAGATTACGGCCTTACCAATCTCAGATTTAATAACTTTTCCATTATAAAATTTGGTGCCACAGTTGTGGGTACTTAAATATAGTTGAAAATTTAAAATTCTTGTAGAATAACGACGACTATGTTCCGAATGCCATGCAGTAAATGCTTTTCCAGGATTAAATTTTTTAAACCGCATACTAGTTAAAGCCCACTTATCCCACGTTATATGAACTTCAGGAAATTTTTTTATATACGCACGAACAAAGGGACGGAGAGTATTATCAATTTCATCAAAGTCTGCTGTTTCTTCCATATCAAATGCATCATACCCAAATCCTTTACGCTCCCCTGGTTGTACTTTATCTTTAAATCTTTCAATTAACGAAAGGCATTTATCTTTAGATAAAAAGTTTTTTTTAACAAGAATAAAATCTTTTATATCCACTCTTTTAATTCTTCTCCCATAATTTGAGTAGCTATATTTACTTTCTTACGTAAAGCTTTAACAATTCTTTCATCGACAGTATCTTCACATAATATGTCAATATAGGTCATCGGCTTTTTCTGCCCAATCCTATCAATCCGTGCTTCTGATTGTTTACGTTTTTCTAGGTCATAGCCATTAGAGTAATAGATCATGGTACTAGCGCCTGTTAGGGTAATTCCATATCCACCGGTTGCCGGTGTTCCAACAAAAAACCTAACCTTATCATCATTCTGAAATTTATCAATATTGGCTTGTCTTTCACTTTGAGGGGTTAAGCCAAAATAGTCAACACAGCACCCTTCTCCAAATTCTTTAGTTAAGGCCGCAATAATCTGAGTTACGTCATATTGATAATGAGCCCAAATAACGGCTTTTCCCTCTATTTCGTCAATAACATCAATCAGCTGATTGAGTCTATTATTAGGAATTGCTTGAGTTACGCCATCATCAGACTTAAAGTGACCACAAGTGATTTGATGAAGTCTCATTAATTGAGTCAATGCACTAGCTGTAGTAATAACTTTACCATTGAGTTCAGCAAGGGCTAATTTCTTCATTTGTTGGTATACTTTTAGTTGATCACTCGTTAAACTAATGACCCTTTTCATAAAAGTTTTAGGGGGTAGGTCCAAACAATCATCTTTTAATACTCTATAAGAAAAAGCTTTTAACATTTCAGTAATCTCCTCTAAATTTTTATATCCAACCACAACATCTACTTTTCTCCCATTAAAGTATTGGGTTTTCATGATCGCATACCTAGTTCTAAAGGTATAATAAGAACCATGTTCTAATAGATACTCATCTAAAAACTCGCATTGCTTGTATAAGTCTAAGGGACTTTTTGTCACAGGGGAACCTGTTAGGATTCTCCTATACTTTGCAAGTTTTCCTAATGCTACAATATTCTTAGTTCGTTTAGCCCCAGGATTTTTAATCGTTGTAGACTCATCAATAGCCATATAGGTATTATGGGAATTTAAAAATCTAGCCGCAAAGTCTACTCCTTTTTTAGTACTGAATGCTTCAACATTCATTATGAGAATGTGAAGATCATGACCGGTTGCAAATAAAGTATCTAATGCTTTCTGTTGTTTTTGATTAATCATTGCTTGCCATAAAACCGTTGTGGGGTTTATATGTTCAGCTAAATGGTCAGGTATTTCTTGAGAATACCAGTTTTTGTATACTCCTTTTGGAGCTATAATTAAGGCACCATTAATTTTGCCATTATCATAGAGCATAGCTATATTATCTATGGCAACCTTTGTTTTACCGGTTCCCATTTCCATAAAGTATGCAAATACTTTTTTATTCCACGACTTTTCCAACGCAGTCAATTGATGTGCGTAGGGCTTTGTTTTAAATTTATATTTCATATTTTCTACTTTCTAGTTGACAATATAAAGACTTATCTCTATATTGTCAAGCATGAAAGAAAAAGCGATAGTATACGTAGTCCAAGAAATACCAGGCACCCGTGACGGTAGGCCTAAGATTAATATTATGGGGGCTCAAAAATATGGCGATATAAAAGTCCTATTAAGAGAAGACTCTCAAATTATTTTTAGTCCAGGTCCAGTAATTTTTTCTTTGCGAAGTAAATTAAAAAACTTTACAGAAAATGATTACTTACTACTTACAGGGGATCCGGCAATTATTGGAGTTGCATGTTCTGTTGTCTCAGATATAACAAGTGGTAAATATAATTTGTTAAAATGGGACAGACAAGAAAGTACATACTATCCAATTAAAATAAATCTATATGAGAAAGGAGAAATAGATGAGTAAAGAAAACCTAACACAACAATTTGTGGAGGATGCTCCACAACAAGTAAATGAAATAGCTAATGTAAATACATTATCTAGTCATGTTCTATCTCTACAATCTTTAGAAGACGAAATCGAAAGAGACGAAAAACTTTTAAAGGATAAAAAAGAAAGAGCAGATAAAATTTCAGCTGAAGTGATTCCGGAGATAATGGAATCTATGAAATTAAAAACTCTTAAACTTCAAGATGGTTCAGCCATAGAAGTAAAAGAGATTTATAGCGCAACGATTCCTGTAGCAAACAGGGAGGGCGCTTATCAATGGCTTCGAGATAACGACTTGGGTGACTTAATTAAAAATGAAGTCACTGTTTCCTTTGGTCGTGGCGAAGATAACAAGGCTAATGAGTACGCAAGCCTTGCAAAGAGTAATGGATATCAACCTTCACAAAAACTGAAAGTTGAACCGATGACTCTAAAAGCAGTGTACAGAGATCGAGTTGAGAAAAATCAAGACTTGCCTTCTGAACACTTTAACCTGTTTAAGGGAAACAAAACAAAAATAACAAGGAGCAAATAACATGTCACAAGAGACAAGCAACAACGTTACGACACAAAAAGAAGGTAACTTACCAGCAAAGATTGATTTTATCAGCGATGCTGGAGCAGGACTTGAGAATATTGATAAAGACGATTTAGCTTTACCATTTCTTAAGTTATTACAAACAGGTTCGGATGAGACTAAAAAGAAACATGCGAACTATGTTGAAGGAGCAGAAGCTGGAATGTTCTATAATACAGTTACAAAAAAACTGTATAATGGAGAAAAAGGTATTGAAGTAATACCTTGTTTCTACAAATTAACATTTCCAGAATGGGCACCTTTCGAACGTAAGGAAGGTAGACCTGTGAGTCCTGATAGAGGTCCAGAAGTTTTAGCTAAAACTAAAAAGAGTTCTTCAGGAAAAGATGTTTTGGATAATGGTAATGAAATTATCAAAACAGCTAATCACTTTGTTATCATCAACGGAGAGAAACCAGAAAAAGCTTTAATGGCTATGAAATCTACTCAATTAAAAGTGAGTAGAGGTTGGAACTCTTTGATGCAGGATCAGTTTGAAAGCGATCCTAAAACAAATAAAAATGTTCCTGCGCCTATGTTTTCTAGAATTTATAAATTAAATTCTGTTGAAAACTCTGGCAGTTTTACTTGGCACGGATACAGAGTATCTTTGTTAAGAAAAGTGGATAATGCATCTGTCTATCAGATGGCTAGAGAATTCCATAACTCTTTAAAACAAAGTAGCGCTGCAGCAGAAACAAAAGAAGAAGCTAATTATTAGTTTTTCTCTTGAGAAAATAGGGCGAGGGAAGCGAGAGTGGAACTCGCCCGAACACTGGGATCGTTATGGAAAAAGAGTTTATAGAATTATTTAAAGGATATGAAGGGGATTTTGGCATGGCTGACATGTCAAAGACAGAATTAGACTCTGAAAAAAATAAAATCAAACCGAATTATGAATGGGCAGGTAGACCTGTCACTAATGATGATTATAGAAATCATTTACAAGGAAAAAAATCAATTGGAATCCAACCATGCAGAATAGATAAAACTGCACAATTTGGATGTATAGATGTAGATCCACCAGACTATGGGTCATTTAAAGTAGAAAACTACTTAGCATTATTTCAACAATATAAATTACCATTAGTACCCATACTCTCTAAGAGTGGTGGCTTACATTGTTATATCTTTTTAAAAGAACCAATACCAACAGTGGATTTGATAGAAGCCCTAAAAGCTTTTCTGCTTCCACTGGGATTAAAACCAACTACCGAGGTTTTTCCTAAACAGAAAGAATTACAGAAGGATGACAAAGGAGACGTAAAACCAGGGAACTTTATTAATCTTCCTTACTACAACAACGGACAATCTAACCGATATGCTATAGATAAGAATAATTCTAAACTATCCGTAGAACAATTTATTAAATACGCCAATGAATCTAAAATTGATAAAGAAACTTTAGATAAACTTGTCGATGAAACTCATACAAATATTTTATTAGGAACTAACACTGAATTTGATGATGGTCCACCGTGTTTAGCCCTATGTTCTAAAACTAAATTAGATGATGGTAGAGATCGATTTATGTATAACTACATGGTCTTTGCTAAAAAGAAATATAAAGATAAGTGGCCAGACCAAGTATCCGCAGCCAACTATAGTTATTTAGAACACCCTTGGGATAAAGCAAAACTAGATTCAAAAATTAAAGCATGGAAAGGTGAAACAGCAGGTCACACTTGTTATGAAGAACCTATTAAAGATAAATGTATGCGAGGTCTATGTTATAAAAGACCATTCGGTGTACGATCAGATAGCATTTCTGTTTTTCCAGAGATTCAAGATTTTGAAATGATAGCTTATGCAGAACCAGAGTACAGATTCAATGTCATTATGCCTAATGATGACAAGATTCAAGTTATAATAAGTAATACAAAACTAATGACTACTCAGAAAGAAGTTTTAAATTTAGTGTGGCAACAAACTGGTGTGTACTTTGAACCACTTAAACCAAAAGATTTTAGAGCAAAATTAAATGAATGGCGTAAGAATGGACAAAAGATTACACCACCTAAAGGAACTCAACTAGAAGATAGACTCGAAGAAGAACTATATCAATATTGTATTAATGGACCACAAGCACAAGAGCGAAGACAAATACATAATGGATCTTGCTTTACTGAAGAAGGTTTTCATTACTTTAGATTTACTTCCTTTATTGAACACCTAGGTAATGGATGGAAGATTCCTGAAGAAAAAATAGCACAAAAATTAAAAGACAGAAGTAATGTAGAGTTCGATCACTCTTTAAATGTTGATGGTAAAACTTTAAAAGTTTGTAAACTATCTCAGCTATTTACACCACAAATAGAACATAAACCAATAGACCGAAAAGGAACTAATTATTAATGAGGTATAAAGTAGTAGGACCACCAGGAACAGGAAAGACTAGAAGACTTTTAAATGAAGTACATAAGTATGTACAAAACGGGGTCCCACATGATCAGATAGGTTATTTTGCCTTTACTCGTAAAGCAGCAAGTGAAGCACGAGATAGATTCTTAGCCAAGAATGAGGATCTTACTAAAAAAGATATTAAATATTTTCAAACACTACACTCTTTAGCCTTTAATAATCTAGGGCTTAAGGAAGAAAACGTAATGCAAGAAGGGAACTACCAAGCAATTGGAGAGACCTGTGGTATTCAAATTAAGTATGCGTCCTATGAGGCTAATAACTTTAACGGAATCTTTTCTTCTAGTAGTGAATACCTAAGTCTCATTAATCTAGCACGAGTAAGACAGATTACTGCCGAACAACAATTTGATCGTAATGAACATTTAAGTTGGATTAGTAGAGGAAAATTAATTGGAATAGAAAAAGAAATTAATAATTATAAAAATGCCCATAACCTTATAGACTTTACTGATATGATTCAACAATTTTTAGACAAAGGAAATACACCCAAATTTAAAGTTATCTTTGTCGATGAAGCTCAGGATTTATCTTTAATTCAATGGTCTATGATTAAAAAAATTGAAGAAGATACTAATTGTGATGTGTGGATTGCAGGTGATGATGATCAAGCTATCTTTGGATGGGCTGGAGCTGATGTTGATTCTTTTATTAAATGGAAGTCTAGAGAAATTTTATTAGATAAATCGGAAAGAGTTCCTCAAGTCATTCAACAAAAAGCATTAAGTATTATTTCTAGAATCTATATTAATAGATTAGCTAAAGATTATTTACCTAAAAATGATTTAGGTTTTATCCATGAACGTTTTAGTATTAATGGAATTGATATGAGTACAGGAGACTGGTTGATATTAGCTAGAACCAATTCTCTTTTAAAAAAAATTCCAGCATATTTAAAAAGAAAAGGTTACTTCTTTAATACCTATCAAGGGAATAGTATGGGGAAAACTTTATACGAAGATATTTTAAATTGGAAAAAAATTCAAGCAGGGGAATCTCTTCCTGAAATTCAGCATCAAAGAATTTTAGAAAATATAAAAAGTAAAACAATAGATTTTCAAGCTGATTGGTATGAAGCATTTAATAATGTTTCTATTTCTAAAAGAGATTATATGCGTGCGATGTTAGATAATGGGGAAGATTTATTAAAAGAACCAAGAATAAAAGTCTCTACAATTCATGGAGCGAAGGGTGGAGAAGCACACAATGTAATTTTATATTTAAACCAAACAGCGAATACTATCAAAGGCGCTAAAAAATCTCAAGCAAAACAAGAAGAAGAATTCAGAGTTTGGTATGTAGGAATGACCCGAACAATTGAGAATTTATTTTTAATAAAATCAAAAAACAAACTAAAGGAATTTAAAATATGAAAAACCCATATGATAAACAAATCGGAGGATCCCATTATCAAAATTTTAAAATTCAGCCAAGTAAATTTGTAATTGAAAATGAATTGCTTTATCCGGAAGGATGCGTTATAAAATATATCTTGAGACATCGAATGAAAGGAAAAAAACAAGACCTACAAAAAGCAATCCACTTTATTGAAATGATTATTGAAAGAGATTACGAAACTGAAAAAGAAAATAAACCAAACGAAGATAAAGACAACTCATGGGGAATAATAACTAAATGATTGAAGCACAAACAGAGTGGGTTAAGCCTACTGAATTTCCAGACTTAAGACAAGCAGATACAATTGCAATAGATTTAGAAACACAGGATCCAGATTTAAAATCAATGGGATCAGGTTCTGTAACTGGTAAAGGTAAAGTTGTAGGTATCGCGGTGGCCGTTGATGGCTACTCAGGATACTTTCCTTTCGATCATGAAGGTGGGGGAAACCTCGAAAAAAGTAAGGTAATTCAATGGTTTAGAGACGTTTGTGGATCTCAATCGGATAAAGTTTTTCACAATGCAATGTACGATGTGTGTTGGATTCGTGCGATGGGAATAAAATTAAATGGTAATCTTTATGACACCATGATTGCAGCATCACTCGTCAATGAAAATAGATATAGATTTGATCTTGGATCATTGGGTTGGGATTATGTTGGCCGAGGAAAAAACGAAACAGAATTAAATAATGCTGCTAAGGAATGGGGAATTAATCCTAAAGCAGATATGTGGAAGTTACCAGCGATGTATGTCGGTAACTATGCAGAACGTGACGCAGAAATAACTTTAGCGTTATGGAGAGTCATGCAAAAAGAAATAAGCGACCAGGATCTAGGGTCTATCTTTGAATTAGAGACAGACTTATTTCCTTGCCTCGTCGATATGCGATTCTTAGGAGTTCGTGTAGACGTAGAAGGTGCTCATAAATTAAAGTCACAATTAGCTGAGCAAGAAAAAGAATTATTACACAAGATAGAAAAAGAAACACAAGTAGATGTGCAAATATGGGCAGCACGCAGTATTGAGAAAGTTTTTCAAAAACTGTCCCTACCATATGAGCGAACCGCCAAAACAAATTCTCCATCATTTACAAAAAATTTCCTTTCGTCTCATGAACATCCTTTAGTTAAACTTATAGCAAAAGCCAGAGAAATAAACAAGGCACATACTACCTTCATTGATACCATTATTAAATATGAACACAAAGGTAGAATACATGCAGACATTAATCAAATTAGATCGGACAGCGGGGGAACCGTAACCGGAAGGTTTAGTTATTCTAATCCGAATCTACAACAAATTCCTGCTCGTAATAAAGACTTAGGTCCTTTGATTCGATCCCTCTTTCTTCCAGAATCAAATTGCGAGTGGGGATGCTTTGACTACAATCAACAAGAACCAAGATTAGTAGTTCACTATGCATCCCTGGATCAAGACGCAAGCGTCTTTAATGTAAAGAATGCTTACCTTGAAGGTGATGCAGACTTTCACACTATCGTTGCAAAGATGGCTGATATTCCACGAACTCAAGCTAAAACAATTAACCTAGGATTATTTTATGGAATGGGTAAAGCAAAACTTCAAGCAGAACTAGGGGTCAGTAAAGAAAAAGCAGAAGAACTTTTTTCTGTTTATCACAGTAGAGTTCCTTTTGTTAAAACTTTAATGAAATCTGTTTCTAATAGAGCACAGCACAGAGGACAGATTAGAACTCTAGGTGGTAGACTTTGTCGGTTCCATCTTTGGGAACCTAATAGTTTTGGTATGCATAAAGCATTACCTTTCAATGAAGCTGTTCAAGAACATGGACCAGGTATCAGAAGAGCATATACCTACAAAGCTTTAAACAAATTAATTCAAGGGTCTGCCGCAGATATGACAAAAAAATCTATGCTAGAACTATATAAACAAGGAATAATTCCTCACATACAAATACACGATGAGCTGGATATTTCTGTAGAAAGTGATAAACAAGCTAAACAAATAACAGAGATTATGGAATCTGCAGTTGACTTGGAGATACCTAACAAGGTAGACTATGAATCCGGTAAAAACTGGGGTGACATACATTAAGGAGATAATTATGAAAAAAGTAAAAGAACTTTGGACATTGGCACAAGCACATCCAAAAGTATCTATCGCAGTAGTGGTAGTTGTTGTTGCCATATATTTTTTAGTAAACTAGGAACTATATGACCTATGGCCTATTTGAATGCAAATATACCTGTAACGTATGCACAGATCAGGAGAGAGTATCTTTATGACCTTACCGGACATCATGGAGAAGCTGAAGATTGCATTATCTTCGGCATGGCGTCAATTACAGGAAGGCCTATATTGTTTCACTGTATTATGGAAAACGGGGCTGTATTCTATCGTTTGCCTATTTCGGCCTTTATCCAAAGAGGATATGATATCAAAGAGGTTCCTAGGCCTAGACTTGACGAGCTGGAGTTATGGAATTGTTTTAGTTATTATCCTTCTGTTACTTCTTTCGATATCTTAGACGGACAGTGCGGCAAATACTTCGGCAAAGATAAAAAATTACATCCAGGAAAATATTTATTTACTGTTGACTGGGCACATCCAGAGAGTAATATAGTAGATACTGATCATTCAGAGATTCCGCACGAACATAAGTGCGCACACATACTTGCGTTAGATGACGGCAACTATGCGGCTCAGCCAAACAATCGTATACTTTGGGATATCCCATCATTTACAGTTAGGAATGAAACTCCTGATTGGAAAGTACAAACAAGTGATTGGAATGTTGAAGATACAGGGAAATGGAAAACAGAAGATACGGATAAATTCTTCTACAACATTGAGGAAAAAAAAGATGATTAAAATTATTTTTTGGCCATTTAAAAAAATTATAAACTGGCTTGCAAGTGGATTACCATCAGGAAAAGAAGAAGTAGAACCTGTGGTATTAAAACCTGAACCTATTAGATGCTATACACATAAAAGATATAAAAAATCATGTCCTACCTGTGTTGCAGCAGCGGGGAATAGTTAAATGACTGAACGTTGGTGTAAGCAATGTAATAAGATGTGTCACTGCCTAAATGCAGAAGGTGAATGTACTAACTGTGATTGTAATAGGAGAGCAGAAGATAAAAGTTTTGAAAACGAAGGTGGTCTGGTAATTGACGACACTGGAGAATGTGAAAGCTGTCAATAAGTGAAAATAATATGGAGGCTGATTATGGACTACAGATTCACAGCACTGTTGATAATTTTGATGTGTTTACTGGCTATTTTCGTACGTCCAGCTCATCACACACCATTGAAACCTGATGCAAAAGATTATATACTTCCTAAACCAAAACCAATTGATGACGAAGCAGCTTGGAATGAAATTGAATGATTGAAAAATTAATGACATTATTAGTAGGAATACTCCTGGCATTAGCCGGATGGACACTAACTAGAACGTTTGATCTGTCTACTAATCAAGCAGTACAACTAGACAAAGTTTCTAAACTTGAAAGACAAGTAGAAAAGCTTCAAGATAAACTAGAAGATATGACAGATTCAGATGAAGAGATTATGAAACAACACGAATTATTATTTAAAAAACTAGAACAAGGCAACACGGGGTATTCATATAACTAATGGCTAAAGATAAACCACTATCAATTTCTGAAGAAGCAAAAGTACAGATGCCGATGAAGACGGTTGCCTCGTTGATCATGATGGTCGCGATTGGGACCTGGGCTTATTTCGGTATCAATGAGAAGCTCAACCAGCACAGCACAAAATTAGAATTATTTGAAAAAGATATGGAATTAAACTCAGAGTTTAGAATCAAATACCCG
>Ga0080013_1003020_pt1 | contig 18537 bp, 41 predicted proteins | sample ETNvirenome_6_85_FD_69236 | JGI IMG/M metagenome (GOLD analysis project Ga0080013, IMG submission 69236) | Marine viral communities from the Pacific Ocean - ETNP_6_85 (SPADES assembly) (version 2) | ecosystem: Environmental > Aquatic > Marine > Oceanic | place: Pacific Ocean | collected 2013-06-19 | reverse complement strand
AAAAACCGAGGGGTAAAGGGTTAAAAGAAAAAAAGCCTATCGGCAGTTTCCACCGATCTTAAAAGTAATTCAATAGCCTATGGATTATTAACCTCAGATCCGAACTAATCAACCTCAACCTGGTTGTCACATAATTCAGATTCATATTCAAAATAACAATCTTCACATACTTCTATATTTCGGTCTTTTAATTTGAACGTCAATAAGAAGCAGTCACTAAAATCAAATTCACAATAATGGCACATATTCATTTACAAACCCCACATAATTTTTTAATTAAATTACTTAATTCTTTACCTGTTTTTGCTTTATTCATTTTAAAACAAATACTTAAACATTGTTTACAAATCATTTAATCAACCTCACTGATTAGACCACCAACTAGCGAACTGATATTCTTAACAATCACAATCTCATTAATTGATAGTAAAGTAGCAGTACCAGACTTTTTGAATCGAACAGTCGGATAACCGTCATGACTGATATATTCAACTATTCCCATATCACCTTTTTCAGCGTGAATCCAGTTTTCACCCTTTTTCATAAATCCATGTTCACTTAATGGATTATCAGCAATAACCAAATCCCCAACAACCAGATCGTGATTCATATAATCAGGAATTGAGACATTACTGAAATTATTTACAATCATCCAATCGACATCATGACCATATTCACTATCCATATAATCATGAACGTCAACGTCCGATTTACCCTTATACATAGTTGGCAATCGGATAACCTCAAGAGTACCGTGATTTAAGATACCTATGAAAACAGGTAATTCAACTTTAACCATGCAATCATCACAAACACCGACATGATTATCAGATATACATTTATGGGATTTATTCATTTAATCAACCTCACAATCATCTATACAAGTCCACCTTTTATCATAAGCTAACATGGACGGACCTTCATTATCTATAACATAATCTTCACTTACAAAACCCATAACAATTAATTCATAGGCATCATCAATAGACCTTTTACAGTTATCACACAGATCGGGATAATCTTTACCAGTCAAATATTTCATTTTATAACCCCTTTAGCTATTAGTTGGTCTGCCATTCTACCAAACCAACCTTGTAGTTTCCAAGCAAGTTTTGTATCAACCAGATATTGCCATGCTTCTATTACTTGCGTTTCCGATTCAGCTTCTATAAACCCTTCAGCTAAACCAACCGCATCATAATCATTCATTTCAGATTGGTTAAGGTTCTGTACACCTTTTTTATTTGAGCTCACAATTTAGGACAGTAAACAGTCTATATATACATACTGTTCACTTAAAAATACACATACCCCCCCCTATATCGTACTCAGTATCCAAAAAGATTAATATTCACATATAAAGAAACCTAGCAACAATACCCCCCCCCTCTATTTTTTATCAATACATAGAAAACCAGATTAGTAAACCTGGTAGCATTGATTATCATAATAATCAATCACCTATTCAGGTTAAGGGTTAAAGGTCGATATGGTGATAATGGCACTTTTTTATTGTAGCTTAGGACCAAAAGCCCCAAGCTAAGGGTTAAAAGAAAAAGGGGCTAAGGTTTTGGTTTTGGGTACGGATCCCGATTAGGTTGGGGTACGGATCCCGACCAACATTTATTAAAATTAGAGTTGTGAAAAACTGAAAAGTCCCTAAGTTACGTTCATATTTTGAAAGTACGATAGGATTTTTATATAAAGGATTTTCACAAAATCGGTTTAACGTCAAAAAACAAAAGGTCATTTTTTGAGACCTGGGTGATTCAATCAAAAAAGCTGCAGGTTGATATTGGTTAATCTGATCGCGGTCATATAATTGGAATTTTGAGACTTGGCGACCTGGCGACCTTCTTTTAAATTCTGACGATTCCCATTTTTTTATAGGATTCTCAAAAAAAACCATAGGCTTAGATGGCCATAGATACCCAAAACTAAAGTTTATGATACTATAGGAACCCCTAAAATTTAAATATATTGGAATTTTGGATTTATTCATATTTCGATTTTAATAATTTCATTAAATTTAGTTGTCTAAAATCTCGAGAAGTCCCTAAGTTATAGCTCTAAAAAGCAAAAACAAACACATTTACATATAAAGGATTTTGGTAAAAGAGAATTAAGGTCTAACTTTTAACCCATAATTCAGACCCTTTTTTTTATGGAATTCTAAAAATTCTTTAATCTCTGTATTGGTCATTTTTAGCGACCTTGAAAAACTCATTAATTACCATATAAATAAGGGAATTCCGATTTATTGCAGATCGGACAATAACCTATACTTTTTTCATAAACGGTATTACAAACTTCACATTTTAAACACTTCATTTAATCAACTTCCCACAATTACCTATAACACACTTAACATTAAAACACTGTAGACAATCTGAACATATTATTTTGCCACATTTATGACAAGGTATAGGTTTATGATATTCACCCGTAAACCATGAATATTTATTCATTTAACAACCTCGTCCCATTGCTTGCCATATTCCTTAGATTTTTTAAAACAACCTTTGCATAAATGAATTTCTATATTTCCGTTTCGGGTTTCCTCATAGCAGTAATAATCGAATTGTGATTCGTGGCAATAATCACATAGGCCCATTTATTCAACCTCCCAACCTTTAAAGAAAGCTTCATTCGTTAAAAGTTCTATATCTTCTAAGTATTGTTTAAGCCACTGTACCCAATCTAAAGAAGTTATTATTTTACTTGCGCCATCGTACCAATCTAAAAACCAAAACTCAACGGTACCGTTTTGATAAAATCGCAATTCTTCGGACGGTCCACCATAGCTTATTTGATACCTTAGATATGGTTCGTTTTGGTCTTTAAAAGTTCCAACACTTACCATATCAACACACAAACCATAATTAAAAAATTCTTCTTGAGTCTCTTCATTATCACTATTCATAAACCGTGTGAAATCTTCACCCCTTGAAATAATAGCTTCTGTTATTCTGTCTGCGCAAGTTTCTTTATTCATGCTTTCACCTCAATAAATAAAAATCCTGAATGGTTGCCTTCTTCATCACATGAGACCGATATTTTCAGAGTTTCTTTTTTAGGATGTTTTAATATGAATGTTGGCCATTCGTCAACTTCGTCCTTATCAAGTACAAATTCAGCTATAGTATAATCTTTAAGCTGTTTGTAATAATCCCTAAAAAACTTATTCATGCTTTCACCATCTTTAAAACCATTTTAGCAATTGCGTTAATACTGGTTGGTGGTGCTGATCGGGTTCCCCTTCCTTCAAGATAAACGACACCATAAACGACAATTGCGTTATTAAAATCCAACTGTCTTAATAGCCTTTGCATTATTGCGTTTTGGCTTTCATTGCTTGTATCACTGTTTGACAGTTCACTTAAAAAATCAATAAGAGGAACTAAGTTATTATCAGTCATTCTAAAACCATCCATTAAGACTAACGCTTATTCGTGCGTTCTTTTCGTGTCTGTCTTTTCTAAGTTTCCTAATTAAAGATTCAATACTCAACGGTTCGGATTGGTTAAGGTTCCGTACACCTTTTACGTTCAAGCTCACGTTCACCTATAGACTATAGTATATATACACTTTCTATAGCAATAATACTTTATATTTTAATTCGGATCTGAACCAAAACCCTCGATAGTTTAATGCAGATCTCAAATAAAACCAATTTGTCTTATAGGTGTTTGGGGCTTTATCCGATCTGGGTTTTCTCCTACGTGGGCAATTAGGGTTTTAGGTCAAACAACCAGGAGGGGGGTTTGGTGTTTAGGGGGTGGCCCCTTTGTGGTGACTCCCTTAGTCTATAAATTGTAGGAGTTTTGGTTACGGAGATCTATTTTTTTTTGGAACGGAGAAGGCTACGGGAAGTGTATATATACAGGAAGCTGATACAGGATCATGCCTTGGGCCAAGAACAAGACGAAACCGAAATCTTATTTGATCACACCAGGTCGTGATGATACCAGAAATGAGCTTTGGGATGAGTTGAACGAGCTTTGTAAGAAGAACGAGAGCACCTATGCTGATGAGATCTGGGACGCAATATGGATGCATGTAGAGAGATCGAGGAGGAGTTAATGGCTAATGTCAAGTTGAACAGGAAGTACAGCCTTGGTGATAGGCAGAAGGCATTTAGCTTATATCTGAAAGGGATGGATCACAGTAGTGTAGCTAAGGAGATGAACAAGGCAGGATCCTTTGAACCACCTATGGCGGTATCGACAGTAAGACGTTGGGTGAAGAAATACGGTTGGGAAGAGGAGAGGAGCGACCTTGAGCGTGAGGTGATGACGGAGACTTTGGCAGATGCGAAGGTAGACATGAAGGACATGATTGGAGAGGTAGAGGAGGTGCGCCAGGAGTTTTTGGATCGTATGCGCAACAAGAGTGGCGCAGACATTCGAGGCCATGAGTTTGCTACACTGACGAAGATGCAGGAGCAATGGGCAGAGAACGAGAAGGAGAAGGAGCACTTGATAGATCATGTAACGGACTGTATCAAGAGGGCGCTCGATGACACTATAGAGGACAATACACAGAGGCAGAATTTTTTGTTGCGCTACATCAAATTGTTAAGGGGGCAGGAATGATTACCAAAGAGCACTTTAGAGCGTTTGAAAAACTGCGAAAGAGCGGAAGATACAATATGCTTACGGAGTATGAGTTGGTGCTTGTGGAGCTGGCGATAAGCAAGGGAGAGTATGCACACATACTGGACAATTATTTGGAGTTGAGGGAGGAGTATGAGTACAGTTGATGAGGCACAGAATTACGGTAAGAAGTATGGAAGGACCTGGACGAATGAGGATCTGAAATCTAATGTACGGAAGGTGGAAGTTTTGAATTTTGCGAAGCGCAAGAAGGCAGGGCTGGAGGATGATATACACGATAAAGATTGGGGGCCGAATACAGATGATTCATTGAAGGATTATTTGACGGGTTATTATGCAGCATTGGATGATCTTCACAAGTGGGTAATGGGTAGGTATGAGGAGGATGATGAGTAGTTATGAGGTTGTGGAATGTGATCGGTGTCAGCGCAAGTTGGCTCCTGGAGAGCAGGGCTACCACTATTGTAAGACAGTTGGATTTTGTATGTGGTGTGCTAAATGAGTGATGAGGTCTGGACGTTGATAGAGTGCGAGATTTGTTCCAAGGTAGCTTCATGGAAGCGGGAAGAGGGCATCTTCTGTGACATGTGCAAGGAGGACTGGCCTGATGAGTGAGGATATTCCTGAGTATATTCCTACCCATGACAGGGATTTAGATTTATGGATAGTTCAGTTGGATGGTTTGATAAAGCATGCATTGAGGATACGGGATGAGAATGTGATGAAGTACAAGAAGAACGTGAAGAAGGCGTTTGAGATGGGATTGAATATGCAGGTATTATTAATGAAGGCAATGTTGAATGACATGATAAAGGAGAAGGGCATGTTGGAGGAGAAGAGTGAGTGAACTATGGAAATGCTGGTATTGTAGAACGGAGTTGATACATGGAGCAGATGTGGATGTGGAATACGCTGATGGGCCAGCGATTGAGAGCAATCTGAGTTGTCCCGATTGCGGTTGCCTGGTTCTCGTTTACAAAACACTTGATGCAACGGAGCAGCATGAGTGATTTTGTATGGAGTATATTGGTTTCGATTGGTATAGTTATTGTAGCTATGGGGATCGTGGCCTGGATGACGATAAGGAGGATCCGTGAAGAAGAAACACGCCGCCAGTGAGGAGTCCAATCTGACGATGTGTGGGTATGCGTGTACAGACGCAGAGTACAAAAGAATGCGTGGCCGCCCTGCGGTCTATGTTAATTGTAAGCGTTGCATAGAGGTGCAAGATGGGTGATGGCCGATTTTTCTACAAGTGCAACATGTGTGGGGGCAACATGGGGATGAGGCAGTTATGCAAGGAGCACAGGATGGTACACGGTCATGGTATGGTACACTTGGAGAAGATTTACAGAGAGGACAGCAAGGCATGGTGGCTGTGCAATGCGTGTGCGGAGAAGGAACAATGAAGGAAGATGACGAGATGATAGAAAACAACCAGTGTCCGTGTTGCAGTAAGCAACTGACGGAGGGCTGTTGTATAGAATGTGGAGAGGTGTATGAATGATCCAGAATATAGATTATAAAGAAAACAAAGGCAATTTTGATGTTTGCCTTTTTGACCCTCCTTTTGACCAGTGGGTAAATATTGATTACATACCAAAAGCAAAAACCTATGTATGTTTTACAAACTTTCAAAATAGACATTATGTAGACAATATTTTTGGTGTGCCTAAATTTGAAATGATATGGCACTTTAAAGACGGTAGATGGGTGAACCACAAAATGCCAAGACATACGCACGAACATATTTTAATTTATGGGGAATTAAAGAACGAAGCCTATACTGGAGAATACAATACCGATAGGACACCAATTAAAAAAGGCAAAGGTAGTATTGGGAGGGATAAAAGTTTAGGCAATAGAATTTACACACCAAGAGAAAGAAAATTGCTTAATAGTGTGATAGAAGTGCCAAGAGATGTAGGTAAAGCATTAGGTGTATGGGGTAAGCCCGAAAAGTTAATGATGCCAATACTTGAATGGATTGTATCTGAAAATGATAACGTCTGGGATGGCTTTATGGGTAGTGGTACTTTTGGCGTATGTGTTGAAAAGTTGAAAGCAAACTATTTCGGAAGTGAAATAGACAAAGAAACATTTAAAAAGGCAAAACAAAGAATTGAGCAGCACAGAGCACAAACAAGAAAGCACAAGGCACAAACAAGAATATGTTTGTTTGAGGAGTTGCGATGAAGTGGAGGTTTGATTGTTATGTATGTGGACATCGTTATGAGTTGGAGCACAGGAGCATACACAAGGATGCGTTTCGGGGGGCCAAGAAGGAGGGCCGTCCTGTATTGACCTGTGTAAGTTGTCAGGATGATGATTGTGAGACGGAGATCGTAGGAGACATGGTTGGTAGTCGTGGATAAGGTGATGCATTTGTATCATTTAGATACACAGTGGACTAAATGTGGGAGATACGTGACCACAGAGGAAGGCAGTCAGGACATTTACGCAACGGACACTGAAGAGGAGATGACATGCAAGTCATGTCGGAGAGTTTTGTACAAGCTGGTATGCAGGTAGTTGTGGATGAATTACGTTATGGAAGTCTGTTCAGTGGCATTGGCGGGATCGATCTGGGGATGGACATGGCGGGGTTCGAGTGTGCGTGGCAGGTTGAGGTAGATGAGCCCTGCCGAAGGATCCTCGAAAAGCACTGGCCTGAAGTCCCAAAATACAAAGACATCTACGATGTCAAAGGATCAGAGCTTGAACCAGTTGACGTTCTCTGCGGGGGATTCCCCTGCCAACCAGTTTCCGTTGCAGGACAGCGTGCTGGAGTTGATGATGAGAGATGGCTCTGGGACGAGTTCTACAGACTCATTTGCGAAGTTAGACCAAGATGGGTCGTGGTTGAGAATGTCACAGGGCTGTTATCAGCAAACTCTGGACGGGCGTTTGCAGGAGTACTCAGGGACTTGGCCGAGGGCGGGTATGATGCAGTCTGGGATGTGTACCCTGCGGGAGGACCAGGTGGCGTTGGAGCGCCACACCGAAGGGAGAGGATCTTTATTGTGGCCCACACCTCTATCAGTAAACCGATCAAGGAAACCAGAAACGTTGGAGAAGTGTCTGGAGTTTCGCAAGAAGATAGGAAGGACATCGGTTCCGTTGTATCTGGAGGAGGTAGTAAACATGTGGCCGACACCAAGGGTAAGCGACACGGAAGGCGGGCTGGTGAAGAACGTAGAATTAAAGAGGGGAAGTTTCAGCAGAGTAAACAAGGACGGAGTAAGGTGGGGAGTGAAGTTGAAAGACGCAGTAGGCCACGTAGAGAAAATGTGGCCAACCCCAAACGCTTCAGATCACAGGGACAGAGGAAATCTGTCAAATCCGTCAATTCAAAGAAGAAAGGAGATAGGGAAACAGTTGAATTTGTCAATGGTAGTTTCCAAAACCAGTGGGCAGTTGAACCCAACGTGGGTCGAGTGGCTGATGGGGTTCCCGATAGGATGGTCAGACTTAAGATGCTTGGAAACGCAGTCGTCCCACAGGTCGCATACAAAGTAGCGAGGATGATAAGTGAATATACAACAAAAGAGAAATGAAGTAAGCAGACTATTAAGGATGTCGAACCGACACAGGAATGTATTGCGCTGGAGTCCTAATGAGACGGTTGAGCACGTAAGCATGAAGTTCGAGATCTGCATGAAATTAAAAAAATGGGGTCATGAGTTCTATACTGAGGCTATCTTCGATGACAGTGGATTAAGGGCCGATGTGATAGATGCAGATACAGGTGTTGTTTACGAGGTCTATCAGACGGAGGGAATAAAGAGTTTGAAGAAGAAGGCCCAGTTCTATCCGTTGGAGGTAAGGTTTGTGGATGCGAACCAGCAGTTCGAGGAGAAGATGCTGCTATGACCTTCCGAATAATCAAGGATGACAAGGTGATCATGGAGAGCTCCGATATGTACAAGATAGCAGATCGGTTGTATTTCGATGATGCCAAGGTTAAGATGCTGGAGATAAGAACCAACCAGGAGGAGTATGACAAGGCCCAAGCTGATAAAGGGTGATGTGAGGGAAGTCCTGAAGGAGTTGGATCCAGAGAGTGTCCAGTGTGTTGTAACCTCTCCCCCTTATTGGGGGCTTAGGGATTACGGATCCGAGGGGCAGTTAGGATTGGAAGAGACACCAGAGGAGTATGTGGAGAATATGGTAAGTGTGTTTCAGGAAGTGAAACGAGTATTGCGAAAAGATGGGACGGTTTGGTTGAACTTGGGAGACTCTTATTGGGGAGGTAAGGGGAAAAGTGGGAACAGTGAAAGTACAATTCGTGTAGGAGGTAAAGGGACAACTCGGCCTCAAGATAGGAAGCATGACATTTTCAAACCTAAAGATTTAGTTGGTATTCCTTGGCGTGTTGCATTTGCATTACAGGCTGACGGGTGGTGGTTAAGAAACGACATAATCTGGAACAAACCAAACCCGATGCCCGAAGCGGTGAAGGATCGTTTAACAAAGAGTCATGAGTATATATTTTTACTTACCAAATCCAAGAAGTACTATTATGATAACGAGGCAATAAAAGAGCCTTATATGGAATCTTCGATCCAGCGAATAAACCAGGCATCGTTTGATCAACAGACTGGAGGAGACAAGGACTATGGAAAAATATCAGTACATTCTAAGAACACCAACTCAATAAGGGGTACGTTAGAGAAATTCAAAGAGAACTTAGGCGGTGGGCGTAATCGCAGAACGGTATGGGAGATAGTTACACAGCCATATCCAGGAGCTCACTTTGCTACGTTTCCAGAGGAGATCCCAGAGACCTGTATCAAGGCAGGAACAAAAAAAGGAGACGTTGTTTTGGATCCCTTTGTAGGATCTGGAACAGTCTGTGCGGTTGCATCGAGGTTGGGAAGGAACAGTATTGGTATAGAACTGAACGAGGAATATCTTAAATTAGCCCGTAAAAGGTGCAAGACAGACAGTGAGAGTTTATTGAAATATGTTTGAAGTCGAGGATCAGGACATTACCAGGCTTGTTGCCAATGCTCTTGATCTCGCTGCCGAGAAGCCGCTTTCTTTAGGAGAGTTTGCAGAATCAATTTTAGAAAGCTACATGGATCATGAGCCTACGGACTTCGTTCCGTTGGGAGACATGCACAGGGAATGGGAGGAGTTGTTCAACAAAGGAACTCACACAGCGATCATGTGTGCAAGAGGCCACTTGAAAACAAGCTGGAGTTTGGCCGTACTGGCCTATCACATGGCGACGTTCAAAAACTTCAGGGCATTATATATTTCAGCAACCTTGGAACAGGCGTGGGACAAGTTAGAACAGTTCGAGGAGCTGTGCAAGCGGAGTTGGAGGCTTGAAGGTTATGTTAGATCTACAGAAGATAGAAAGTCAGTATGGCGTAAAGGAGCCAAGTACTTCAATAACGGATCCAGAGTCCATGCCGCAAGTATCGGTAAAGCACTGGAAGGACCGCACGTTCACATGATAATCCTGGATGATGTTCTTCAGGAGTTTCCAAATCTAACGGACGAGAAGGTAATACATTACATTCGTAGGGTTGTGATGCCGATGCGGCTTCCTGATGCCAAGTTGCTGTTGATAGGAACTCAGAAGAGAGTAGGAGATGTGACGGACTGGGTAAGTGGCAATAAGAAGTGGGATTCGATCAGACATCCTGCATTACTTAATGAAGATACACCACGCTGGCCCGAGTACTGGTCGCTTGACAGGTTGATGGAGGAAAAAGAGACAATGGGAAGCAGGGCTTTCGAGTCTGAGTATATGCTGAATCCATTGGATCCCGAAAGTGCAGTAATTCCCTATGAGATACTCAACAAGGCACTGGACAAGGGACTTGAGATGGGGATTGCTCCTACTGATGATGAATGGGACACTTACATGGGAGTAGATCTCGCAGTAGGTATGGACAGCAGGAATGACGAGACCGCTTATGTGATTATTGGCTTTCACAAACCAACAGAAGAGCGCAGGGTACTGTATGCCTGGTCGGGTAAGATATACGCCAAAGGACAGGGCTGGTTAGAAGCCCAAGTGGTCAGTTTGAAGGAATTGGCAAACAGGTTCAATCCTACTAAGATCATGGTAGAGTCAAATGGTTATCAGAGGCTTGTAGTTCATGCGGCTGCAGATTTGGCGGGGCTTCCAGTAGTGGGACACAATACAGGAAGAGAGAAGCACAAGCACGATGTGGGGATCCCATTGATTGCACTTAAGATGGAGCAGGAGAAGTACAGCATCCCTTGGGGAAAAGAGTCGAATGAGCACAGCCGACCTGGAACTCGTAAACTGGTGGATGGATTGAGCAGACTTATCTATGGAAAGAATGGAAGATTAGAGGGTCACACTCCAGATACGGTGATGGCACTGTGGATGTGTGAATTGGCGATCCATGAGGATCACAAGCGAAAACTTAACTATACAAAGTGGGATTACTTCGGATGAATATTTGGTTAGTAGATATAGACTCATTTGCAGTATAGAGGGGAGATCCTAAAATACCGTGTTCCTGTTATGATGGATAATGGTTTCTAAAGGAGACTTATCGGATCCGCATAATGACGGTGAATACGATACAATGATGATGTGTCCCAATGAATGTGGGGCGAGATATTCAGCAAACCGTAATGATTATTTCACAGTTGATGACGACTATGTTTTTACCTGTGACGAATGTGAAGAACCTTTATTGTTGGTCAGGAAAGTAGTCACTTACGAGCAGCTATAGATAGATATAAATATAGTCTTATATACTATGTTCCCCAGATGAGAGGACACACTCTTGAATTATTCCTGGGCGTTAGCTTTATTCATACACCATTAATCTGTCCTCTCGTCACTCTGGAGATCTATGGGTAAGGCCCGACTGGAGTTGTTTGGGATCACAAGGGAGACAAAGACGAAAGTGCAGATCATAGCGAAGGCGAAGAACATCAGTACGGCGACATTACTGGAGCCAGTGTTACGCAAATATGTAGAGGAGCCTCCCAACAAAAAGATAATCTATAGGCATGGGTTGAGGCAATGAACTATCCAGTTCCAGGTGGTGTGAAGAAAGAAGCCATGCAGGGACGGGATCTCTACAACAAATTTGGATATGGTGGAGGTAAAGTAACAGCCAGGATAAACACTTATTTAATAAACATGAAAGAAGTGGGACACACTACAGCGATCAAGGTACATACTTACTACAGGAGACATGAGAAAGTAGACCCACAGGGAGAGAATTTCGATAATAAAAAAAGACCAAGCAAAGGCTACATCATGTGGAAACGCATGGGTGGAGATTCAGGTCAGGCATGGTCACGCAAGTTAAAGAGACAGATAGATTCCGTAAACAAACAAAAACTTAAAAACATAAACGACAGGTTGGAGAAGATAAGAAATGGGCTTGCTCGATAGATTCCGTAGAAAACCGATCCGAAAGACGGGGATAGCAGCGTTCATGGAGAACAATTTGGAAAAGGAGGCCAGGACTCCTGTATATTCGGGTGTAAGTACGGATATTGCATACAGGGAGGCTATCATACCTCCAGTAGATCAGAGTTATCTGGAGTTGCTGGCCGAGAGGTATTCCCACTTACGGACGGTAGTGACCAGGATAGCCAGTCAGACAGTGGCGAAGGAATGGGAGCTTATACCATTAGGAGAAGGAGATTCTGAAGAGAAGTCGGCCTTGTCCAAGATATTGAGGGATCCCACTAATGGTAATGCAGACATAACGGGCATGGAGTTCTTCAAGGCGGTCATCAGGCAGCTTGAGGTGTTCGATGATTGTTGGGTAAGTCTTGTCTATGATCGGGTCATGGACGGGAGTGGAGAGGAGACAGGCAAGGTGGCCAAGGAACTTTGGGTAGAGGATGCCAAGCACATGCGGTTCTATGTTGATGGTTACGGTAAGTTTATGGACGATAAGATGTTCGATCCGTTGACGAGGGAGTTCATGGGTGGGACTCACAACAAGGATACTGGCACGAAGCTGGTTCCGATGGCTTACTTCTACGATATGGACGGGGATCAGATCCCGTTTGCGAGGGATGAGATAATTCATTTCAATAAGTACAGTTCAACGGCACGATTGTATGGACAGTCTCCGATAATAGGGCTTTCCAAGAAGATAGAAACGGCATTGGCGATAGAAAATTTACAGAACAAGGTTTACAGACTGGAAAGGCCGCCCAAAGGATTCCTTGATATTCCAGGTCACAATGAGGATTCACTTAACAGGTTAGGAGAGTACATAGCAGAGGAGACCAGAAGGAACCCGAACTTTATTCCGATAATAAGCAGCCAGGAAGGAACCAACACGGCCAAGTTTGTCAGCATCATGCCCAACTTCGATGAATTGATGATGTTGCCATATATGGAACGGATCAACAACGACATCAATGCTGCGTATGGTGTCATGCCATTAGTGGTTGGAGATATGTCGGGGGTCGGTGGGTTGAATTCAGAAGGAGAGCAGATCACCATCTTTGACAGGACGATCAGGGAGACACAGCGTTGCATAGAGTTAGGATTGATCAAACCGTTGTTGAGATTGATGGGCATAAGGACCTGGGCAGTTCGGTTCCATGACATTAACGAGAGGAACGAGACCCAATATTTGAATAACATGAATCTAAAGGCACAGATAATTACCCAGTTCCAGAACTCAGGTATTGATGTGGATTTAGGGGAGGATGGAGAATTAGTAATTCCGAAGTCGTCAGAAGCGGTGAGGCAGGATTTTCTAAGGCGTACTCAGGAGTCGCTGGAGGAAGAGGAGCCAAACGAGCGTCACTCTACATTGACAGAGCTTTACGAGAACTTAGATCGGTCCTGACCAGAGAGTTTCAGAACCTCAAGGGGATCACTAACGTAGTAGATCTGAGGGCAGCCGTAGCAGACATAACTCTGATGATCTCAAAGCAGTTGAGAGAGGCAATAGAGGATGATGTGACGGACGCTTATCTCAATGGAGCTCGATCTGCGTTTGCCGATGCTCCAGGACTGGGGGTGAAGTCCTATGAGCAGGATGACTACGACCTGGACGACATCAGGATCCTTCAGAACAACGGCCCTCTGGGTATGGCGTTGGGTCAGTTCGAGCGAGATCTGAATAATGAGATGAACAAGGTTATCTTTGAAGCGGCTGCTTTGGAGGTAGTGATGTCTACTATGGTAGATCAGGTAAGGGCTGTGGCGAATACTCAGGCGTGGAAATTGGGAAGGATAGCCAGGACCGAGATGTTGAATGTATTTAACGAGGGTAGATTCAGGGGATATGCGAAGGCCGAGGAGATACTGGGCGACAGATTCAAATATGGTTTGCAGATTATAAATGACAGTAGAACATGCGGAGCGCATCAGGAGTTGAGTGGCAGGATTCCAGCAGGAGGTTTGTTTTTGGATGAACTGATCCAGCTACAGCAATCCATTGGGGCAAGTTTCAATATGACCCTTACAGGGAAAGCGTTACTGCACCCAAATCAGAGGACCGTGTTGGTGATGGTAAGATGAAGAGAGATCCCATAGACAAGGAGTTCTGGGATTGGTGGGATAGTTTATCTGATTACGAGAAAGATCAGGAGATAGGTAGATGAAACACTGTAGGAAATGCAGTTTAAGTGCGATGAGTGTTCACATCCTCAGTAGTGGGTTCTGTCAGGAATGTCAGAGCGAACTGGAGTGGAAGAACGCACCCCGTATTCATAAGCAGCAGATGGAAAGGAAAGCACGTATTCAATATTACGAGAAGGGAGAGAAGTACGTCAAGAAGAAGTGGAAGGAAAAATACGGTGATGATGATGTCGATACTGTAAGGGGATATAAGTAATGGTTAAGATAGAAATGAACTTTGATCCCAATTTGGGGAATGTCAATAATGATTTTAGTATATTGCCTGATGCGATCATGCTCCTCACAGCAGATGCGATAGAGCAGACCGCACTGGATGTCAAGGCCGATGTATCTGGTGAGATGTTTCAGGCGTGGCCGCAGGGAGTAGCCAGTGACCGCAAACTCAAACAATCCGTAGAAGTGGACGAGTTCAGGGAACTGTCCAATGGATTTGTAAGATACACAGTAGGAACAACGGTTCCTTATGCACATCATATAGAATATGGGACGAACCCCCACAGCGCAACCACTGGAGATGGGGAATTTATGAGAAGTATAATAGAATGGACAGATCGTGTACTGGGTTACGGTCCTGCTATGGCTAATGCTATTGCCAAGAACATAAGAAGAAAAGGGATCCAGCCAAGACCGTACTTCAGAAGGGCAGTAGTAAAGAATGCTCCTAAATTTAAAGAAACTTGGGCACTTATGTTAGCAGAGAGATTAGAAGCTGACCTTAAATCATCGTTAAGTGCAGGGGACTTTACTTCACATAGCGGTAGAAAGGCATAGACACACACACCTTCGCTTCCACTGGAACTTTTCTAAAATGTCCCGCACTTTTTTTCTAAAAAACAAGAGGGGTACGGCGGGTTATTAGATATTATTGTACTAATCTATTATTATTATAATAATCTCCAGTGGAAATGGAGGTGTCTGTCTGTCTCCGAACTAGTATAAAACTTTAATAATAATAATGGTACAGTAGGGTTGTGGCAGTAAGCACTATCAACAAAGACAGCGAAGGCGATACAGGTTGGATAGTCTACAGGCCCGAATGGTATAATGATAGAATAATGGAGACTTATATTTCTTCTCCAGTTATAGATAAACAGAATGATAAGATCCCAACAGATACGATCAAAGAGGCGATGGATTTCTATATGAAGTATGGAGTATATTCATACAGGCATGAGGAACAGCCCATTGGACTTCCCCTTGCTTACAAGGTAAAGGATGAGAAGATCAAGATAAGGGTAGGGATCCACAACAAATTGTCAATGCACAACAAGATATGGGATGAGATTAAAGAATTTGGTTCAAAAGGAGCCAGTAGTATCAGGGGAGAGGCAATGGATCAGGAGAAAGTATGCGATGAGGAGAGCTGCCACAATCAAATCAACGAACTCGATCTATGGTCTGTCTCTTGGGTAGGGGATAGCCCTGCCAACCCTGACGCTACAGTAAGGGAAGTAGCGATGGCGAAAACCAGTAAGATAGAGAAGATCATAGAACGTAAAGATGGCAAGTATTGTCTGTATGCCAAGAAGGATCGGAAGCTATTGGGTTGCCATGACACCAAAGCAGGGGCAATAAGGCAGGAAAGAGCCATACAAGCAAGGAGATTCAGTAAATCTAACGAACTATTGGATGATATACTTAAGACAATAAAGAAATCATGTACCCCAAGAGTTATCAAGACAGATTCACTTAAGAAATCCAATGATCTATTAGATGATGTAATGCGAATGATCAAGTTCGGTACATTTATTACTAAAAAGAAAACACCTGGTGTGACATGGTTTAATAATTGCAGAATGAACGCAATGAAGATAGAAAGATTACCAGGACGAAAGCAGATTAGAGATAAACGAGCGTTCTGCTCGGAGTTGTGGTATAATCCAGGACGGTTCGATCAAACGTACAAGAAGCCTGACGGATCCACAGGGAAAACATCGGGGATGCAATTCAGGTTAGATATGGGAACATCCAGTGGGCCAAGTGGCCTTCATGGAAGATGATTCCGAAATAAATATAATCTTTATATATTAATAGTTCCAAGTAGAGGTATGTCCACTTGCACATGCAGTTCGGAAAAGGCAGAAGAGGTTGAGGAGATCAAGGAAGCTCCTGAAGCCGCAGAAGCGTTAGAAGAACCAGTTAGAGAAGAGGATCTTGACAAGGAAGATGAACTCCACAAAGATCTGGAAGAGACTCTCGGCAAACTCAAGGAAGTAATGGCTTATTTATCAGACATGGCAGAATCCAAGATGGAGGAAGAGCCTGAAGAGGAAGCCGAAGAAGAAGAGGAAGCTGAAGAGGAAGAAGAGGAGGAAGAAGAAGAGAAATCTTCCGATCCTAAAGAGAAGGATACCCTTGAGAAATCCTTAGCAACACTTAAGAAATACGGATTTAACGTATATGCTGGTAAAAAGGCGACACCAGCTCCTAAAATTGACACTCCTAAAGCAGAGACTATTGATTGGATGAACGTAGAAAAATCATGGGAAGAGCTTGACGAAATAGTAGGGAGGAACTAAACATGGATTTTGAAGAATATATAAACGCCTATTACGGCGGAACGTTAGGTATCTCCAAGAGATACGGCATAGAGAAAGCCCAGATAACTGAATCGAGTATGGCTGAAGGACTCAACTCCCTATACGGGGCCAAGGTTTTCAATCAGTTGAATACACAATCAGAGGTATTCAAGCTCTTGAAGAAAGAGCCATGGACCCAATCTGGATGGAGAGTATTGACTGGCAGACACGCTGAGACCACTGGTATCGCAGAAGGTAGCGCACTGGGAACAACGGACCAACCAGACCTTGTTGAAGTAAGGGCAAACTTGGCAGAAGTAGTCACAGTATGGGAAGTAACGACCAAGGCAGAACTGCTTTCAGAAGCAGATGACGGAATGGGCAACCTTGCAGCATTTATGAGAAAAGAAAATGCAGAGGCACACGCTTACTACATTGATGACCAGCTATTGACAACGGTAGACACACCAGCATTTGTAAGTACAGCAGGAGCAAATAAGTTCGAGTCTCTGGACAGAGTAACTTCGAGTTATCAATACACAGTAGACTTGAGTTTTACAGCAAGCGATGGTGATATGTGGGATACTGGAAATGATGGTATTGACCGATCAGCAGCTACCGCATGGGCAGATGCCGTTTGTGCATCCGCAGGTGGAAGCGACAGGAACATGACCTTGGCTAACATGGATTATGTTATTCAGGAAATGATGACCGCAGGAGTCAACTACAATGACATCATCTTACTTACAGGATACGACACTTACCAAGACATCAAACAACTTATGCAGAATGATGGTACTGCATCGGGTTGGAGCTACAACTTATCACAAGGTGGAGCAGGTAGCATGAATGGAGTTACTGGAGAAGCTGGACTGGCTTTCGATTCGAGAGTTGGATCCTACGATGGAATACCAATATTCCTATCACAGCATGTAGAGAAGGACACCACATCCAGGATACATTTCTTGGATATGGGTAACTTGGCATTCAGAGTGGCAGCACCAACGACTTACTTGGACAGCACCAATGTTGCAGTTACGCAATCATTATCGAAAGACTATGCATTCCTGACCGCAGGAAACCTGATCTGTTACAAGTTCCAAACACAGGGAAGTTTAAGAGACTTGCAATAGGGTGATTAGAGGGCTAATTAGATGGTCAAAATCACCAATATTTCAGGGCGGCCTCTTACTCGGAGGACTCCTCGTGGCCAGCTCGTACGCTGGATGGAAGGTTCCACAGTCGAAGTCACAAGTAAAAGATTACTGGAAGAACTTGACAGGTCGAATGGATTTGCAAGGCAAGAAGAAATCGGCAAGAAAACTGGGGGCGGGGGCATTAAGACTGGGATCCGACATCCTAAGCGTCTCGGCAGACCTCCTAAGTCCCGAAAGCACCTGGACAAGAGCGAACAAGCAGCTAAAGAAAAAGTAAAGCCACCGAAGTCTGTGATCGACAAGGTTAAGAAACCCAAAAGTCTTAAGAAGCCAAAGGGACTCAAGAAGAAGAAGGGCATTGGCATAGACCTCGATGGTGACGGAAAGGTAGATGTCGTTGTCGGGGATGACTAATGGCATCAACGGTAATCGAAACAGATTGTAGAGCATCCGCAGCAGTAAGGGCTAAGTTATGGAAGAACACCGAGACGGCGGTAGGCGGATCGGAAACGACAATTTTGGATAAGTTTGGAGTTGCAGGATTCACAAGATTTTCAATTCAGTTGGCAAACACAGATGCGACAGATGGAGTTGTTAAAGTCTATGGAAGTATCAGGGGTGCGCCA
>Ga0080013_1003019_pt1 | contig 18537 bp, 17 predicted proteins | sample ETNvirenome_6_85_FD_69236 | JGI IMG/M metagenome (GOLD analysis project Ga0080013, IMG submission 69236) | Marine viral communities from the Pacific Ocean - ETNP_6_85 (SPADES assembly) (version 2) | ecosystem: Environmental > Aquatic > Marine > Oceanic | place: Pacific Ocean | collected 2013-06-19 | reverse complement strand
GGCGAACGTCACTGAATGGGGGTCTACGAGGAGGTTGTCGCCACCCCCAAGCCCGCCGATGGCAAATTCGGGACCATCCGTAAAAGTATCGCGATCGGCGTCGGATCCCACACCTGCCCCTAATTTAATGAAATCATAAACATCGATAGGTATGTTTGAGGCGCCTTGTACATCTAGAAGTGTGCTAAGGGTGTTATCAGAAGTCCTGAAATCTTCGATATCGCTGGCATCGGACTGGCCCGGTTCCCACACATCTTCCTCTATCCTAAGGCGATATTTATCTACCGGCTCAGTAAACCGGGCGATGCCTTCCGCATCCGTAACCCAGTGGCTGTACATAAGCCTAAACGCATACGGAGAGTCGTTCTTGGAGACTTCCTTATCAATTTTGTAGTCTTCGAACTTCAATATTAAGTCCGGAATCTTTCGCGGCTCGGAATCACGAATAAACTCTTCTTCCTCCGCATCCCATACGGCTTTTTTCTCAAAATCACGAATGTTCGATGTCAACCAAAAATTATCTTCCTTCTCAACCTTGTCGCTTGTTAATCCTCCCGAGCCGGCTCCTTTGCCGTAAGACTCTAACCTTGTTCTTAAGTGCTCGGCGATCGTTGGGGGGAAAAGGTTCATATCGGTAAGCGTCTGGTCTTTGTCGAAAGGCGGGCGGATTGCGGACATAAAATTGACAAGATTATTGTGGCCTCGGAGGCCTCGTCCGTGCCTGTCACTAAGCACCATATTCAAAAAGCCGTGGCCTTTGAGCAGATCACGATTGTGTTTCTTTGCCAGCGCGGCAAAGAGGTTATCCGCTACTGACCCCATAGCAATAGCAGGGGGCATAAAATCAGAAGAATATGGATCCGGAAGAATGGCGCCAGCATCACAACCCGGGGATGCATAGATCGGAGGCAGCAAATCTTCTATTCCATTTTGTATCACACCCATCAGATCTTCAAGAGTTGATAAATTCTTGCATCTAAGTTTCTTAATTAACTCCTCGCAGTATTCCGAAGGCGTTCCTTTCGCTTGCAATAGATTACATTGATACTCTTCTTGGAGCCGTCTAGCTTCCGGGTCGCCACATAAGCCAACATTTAACGGAGTATCCGGCATTTGTGGGCGGGTCATGTACTCCGTCGGAACAAGATACCCCATTGCGCGGAAATATTCGGCGATGGCGGCGGCGGTCGGGAAAACACACGAAAACATACCTAGCCTATCCGGCTGTGTCTGAATCATCTCGAATATTATCTTGGCGGCGTAAATACTGTCTGTGCCTTCCAACAAGTCTATTAATTGATCCTGCGTTAAAGTAACTGAGATGTCTTCGAAAAGCCGGGCCACGTCATTGTCGGAAGGCTGCCGGCAAGTTGGGTCCAGCGTTAAGGCACTAACCAATTCGGCTGCGGCTGCGTTAACCGCTTCCTCTGAGGCACCGAGGCCGCAAAAGGTGTCACGCAACAAGTCTTGCAAGTTGTTGCCCGTGAGGGCGGCATTGAGAGCCGCTCCTGCCGCCTCCAAGAGCGCGCACAGAAGACCAAATAGAATATCGAATATGGTCTTGAAAATCATCATGATGATTTTGACCAGCAGCCATTGTAGTACTTCCATCAACACTTCAGTAAAGATACGCCAGATGTCAGCAAAATTCGGAAACTGATTAAATTTAGGCAAGGTTATGGCGATGCCGGGGCGGCAAAAATCAAGTTCCAAAGTTTTCATAAAGTCTGAAATTGGCGGAGTGAAAAGAGGTGGCATGGCACATTCTGAGAGTTGTATAATTTTTGCTATAATTTCTCCGCCGGGGACACCCTGTAGCATATCATACAACTCATCTAGGCCGTCTTCGCCGAACACATCCCATATTCCACCAATATACGCAGTCATTACGGCGTCTAGCGCGCCGTCTGAGGCGTTCCCTATCGTTCCTACACTTGAGGCCTTCGGAACGTATTCCGTCTCGTTACCGGACGCGTCTTCCCGTCCTTCGAGTTTTTTGTAATAATCGGCCTCAGGAGTTGAGCCACCGCCACTATAACTACCTGCCCTGTACCCCTGATCCCACGGAGGAGGAATGTTGCCAAATTCTGCTGCCACAGCATTTTTAACTTCCATCTGCTTGTCCGGAGGCAGTCCAACAAATATTTTCTCCATCTGTACTGGGCCTAGGCCTTCGAGTGCTTTCTTGACTAATATGCTAAATATTTCTTCAGGGTTGAGGCCTTGCTGGAGGCACTCTAGCGCGGACTGAAGGAGGTAGATAAGACCGCACCACTTCATCTTATCAAGCACTTCAGACCACAACTCTTGTATTCCGGAAGCATTGCCTGCCAGCAATTCCGGCAAGAACTGCATTACAGAGTCACCAGCAAAGTGATCTAAGAAAGAGGCCTTCATGGCCCTCTTCATCATACCTTCAATGTCTCTCAACTCGTTTTCTAGGTCATTGTGCTCACAAGCATCATTACACAATCTTTGATTAAAGGCAAACCCCAAGGCGTCGGGAAAAGATAGAATGTCGTTCGCGATGCCGTTAACCAGCCCCTCTAATGGATCCTCTATCAAGCTTTCGAAAGCGCAACCTATAGTCGATTGAGGGTCGCTTGATCCAAAATACAAATTAAATGGATATGTATATTTCTCTAAGAATTCTTGCCAAGGCATGGCTTCGCGCGCTGTTAAATCATTCGCCATCGATGGCAAATTCGCCACATAGGCCATGGTCCTAATTCTACTGACAGAATCGGAGTTTTTAAATGATTTAAAGCCGCTTCTTAGTTTTTTTCTCTTATCATCGCAATCATAAATTTGAACACTCTTAACAGTATAGGGTCGGAACCCTTCCTCTTCGTCCTCAAAGTTAATCCTAAATTTTTCTACCTTCCTAAAATTTAAACCGTTCTTTAAAAACAGGTCGTTTAAGGCAGTCTTAAATTCTTTAAGATGTCTTTTCTCCTCCCTAAGGTCCAAATCCGCGTAGCCAACTGCATCGGCCGGGTTTGTGTGTACATAAGCAGCGTATTGCTGTGCGTAGTGGCCTAGGCCAGCAGAAACTTGGCGTGTCATTACTCGGAAATCTTGAGAACGATTTCCTTTTTTAACTTTAGGAATCAACTCAAAGACAACATACTGTGGGCCCGGGGCAGCTTCCTGTACATCCGTCGTATCTCGGGGCTCGGCTTCTGGAATTTTATTAAATACCTCTGCCGGTATACTAACCAGCACCTTCATACGACTTGAGACTGGGGCACCTAGGAGTTCATAGTCGTCAACATAGGAGAAATTGGTTGCGTTGAGGAGCATATCCCTAGAGTTGAGCCGGAACAGGGCCAACTCCGACGTGTTGGGACAGTCTATCGCGCCGACTCCGGAGGGGTCTTGCTTGAGGGGATATATCGTGATTCCATCAGTAATCGCCTCGCCACTATAGGAATAGTTTGCTATTTGCGCGGCGGAGTCGGCAAGATAATAGATTTTTTCTAAGTCTGGGGAAGGTATGCCGGAATAAGAGTCGACTACCGAGTACACTGGTAGCTTGTCGCGGGCTTTTTCAACATTATCCTCACCAGTGTACCCCCCTGCATCGCGGAGGAGAAGATTCGTGTCAACATAAGATTCGAGGAAAAACTCCGGGGCCTTGTTATAATACTCCAACAGACTATCTACTGCCAAACCTACTTGATCTGTTGCGACCTCATCCCTTCGTGCTTCCCACGAGGCGCCAGTTAGAGTCGCGTCATCAGCGTTTGGGAAGTCAGTAAGCATCGTGACCGAATAAACACATTTCTTCTCATCCAAGAACGGATCCGTCTCCTCGGTCCAGATCGGAGTAAGGGCGCCGGGGTTCGGGATGCAAGCTGGGCAGATGACGGGCGTCCAAGGGCCGGCTTCGCAGTCGAGTACGCAGCTAAGATCTACGCTGTCGATGCCAAGATTGTCTTTTTCTCTTTGCAGAGCAAGGTCATCCCACCCCGGGACGGCCACACCACTCATGGCGGCAAATTCATACCACCATCTGGCTAGATCCTCGGAAATATCCAAAGGAGAATTTAGAGCAGATATCTGCGTAATTATGCCCTCTATTATCTCTTTTGTCACAAAAGTTTGACTTGTGGCGAAAGTTTCTAGGTCCCAACCAGTATAGTGCCCGTGATCAAAAGCATCCGTGTTGGCGTCATAAGCATCAAAATCTAGGTTTTCTACCAATTCTTCGATCAAAACTTTAAGTAAATCTATAAAACTTTCATAATTAGATTTGCCAATGAAAACATCTGCTTGACGATGCGCTGTGTATTGGACCTTCTTTCTAGGAAGCTTGTCGAGGGTCTTGACTTCAACGTTGAGGAAGGTGGGCTTGGCCTTAGGGTACCCCTTGTGAACTGTGTTCGTTTTATCTTGGAACTTATCAGAGTATTGACCACGGAAGTAATATTCATTTTCACTGAAATCGCCGAAACCGACCAAGCCGAGGGTCCGAGGTGACGATCGGGCTGTAAAGGACCACTCAATCGACTCCCTTTTGGTCATATGAAGATAATCGGCGATGGTCAATTCATTCTCTGGGGAGCCGGCGGTCGTGTAGGTGCTGAAATCAACTTCCTTGGACCTAACCTTACCGAAGGTCCCGCGCTGGAGGGCTTCGCACATCTTACAGTAGGTCATTAACCTCTTGAGGGCCCAGATTGCGTCATTATTTGAATCTGTATATTTTGTTGTGTTAACAATAGATTCCACCTCGAACACATCTCTGATAGCATTATTGTCGCGTTCTTGGAAGGTGTCTTTGGTGTGGCCGGCGCTCCAAGCTCCGTGGCCGGGTTCGTTTTTTAACTCTGTGTCCCAAGCAAGGCCATCTTTGTCGGCAATGTTGAATATAAAATTAACTTCATCTGCGAGTTTGTCGCTAGCGCCGACCGCGGGGAAGAAGGACGCTGGTGCGGTTCCTATCCAATTATCCCCAAAAAATAATTCGCCAGCATGAAATGAGTATCTGGCGTGGCCCGTGGCCTCGTCCTCACAGACCGCTCCGTACCACAGGGCTTCAGATACGTTGGTGGCTTGGTGCTTGTCGCCGACGATGGCGCCGCATGCGGCGGAAGGGCCCGTCGTTTCCTTCCAGTCTATACTTTTATCTGGTACGTTGATATAGGACTTTCTTGACTCGCCATATTCAACCCAGCGATCCAGCATGGTCTTCATTATTCGGTACTTGTCGCCGTAAGAGAGGCCGCCGCGGGCGCCGCTGACCAAATCAGCATTCAAAAAATATGACGGATGTTCCCAACGGTATTCTAGTTCACTCGCCCCAAAAGCAATATAATCATATATATTACTAAACAGATCCAAAAACGGTGTTGGGTCTTTTGCTTCCCACTCACTGTAATCCTCTAGGCCGGCGCCTTCAGCAAACGAATCGGATGTATCTGGGCCAGATGGTCGTATTGGCCCCTTTAGCTTAGAATCTGGACGGGGCGGTGAAGTTGGTGGCGCCATCGTTAGTTTGTCCTATTGTGCCGGCTACAAATATATTGATTTGATGGGCCTTCTAATAAATAGTTTGTCTTTATTGCATCACAGTTCTGCTTAAAGCTTTGAAATGAGGCAAACAATGCGACAACACCCGGAGGACCACCGATCAAAGGGGTGGGGGTGCCGGGAGATAAAACAGAAAAAGCTGCCACGGATCCAATCCCCGGGAGGGCGGTGAGGGCCGAATTCACGTTGGCCATGTGGGTTAGCATCCAACTAATAATGGAACCCAATTCTGTGACCCTATCAACAATGTCGTTCAATGCGTCTACTGAGTTAAGGCCCAGTACAAGGGGTTGTAAGCGTGGTCGGGATCCAAAACTAGGGAAGGGGGCTACGGCTTCATTCCCAGCAATCAAATCAATGCCCAGTTCTGTTCTGATTCTTTGGTCTCTAGAGTTCTTTTTGTCGGTCCCGGTGACCAACTTTATGCCGCGGCGGGCGACGATGCGAACCGAATCTGCTTTCATACCAATAGCAGATCGGGAGCGTGACATCCCTACACCGCCGGCGACGAGACCCATATTTGCATCAATGTTTGTTCTTTGGCTTATATAAATACGAGCCGCGTCGGAAATAAAATTAGGATTTGTGATCGTCTCTGGATTCAGAGGGCGTCGGCCGACGACCAAATCGATCGAGCCGCACTGTGTTCCGCCCAGACCACCGTAGCCGCTGCTCTTGCCGAATGGCCGGTCGCGACCAAGAACAATCCAAGCATTGTTTTCGTTCTTATAGATAACCTCGCACTCGGCGCGGGCGAATTGCGGCACGGCCTCTGGTATCTTGTCGCAGTTTAGCCCAGCACTAACAACACCAGAGGTCTGTGCTTCGCTGCCTTCTATTGAATCCTTAACGCAGTCGTCAAGTTTTTTTTGATCTTTCTCTTTAAGCTTCTTGCCAAAAAATCCCATTCTTACCTTATCCTAAATTTAATAATCTGCGAGAGTCAAGGGGTGCTGATAAAAATCCGCATTTAGAAATCTTTCCCTCTTGGTTAGCATGCTTTTCGGTTTGTTTCTTCGATCGCTGCTTCTCTGAAAATATTCTCTTCCGCTGAAGGCTGGGGAGTTCAGATCAATGATGGAGCCGGGGCCTCGTTCAGCAACGCCCTTGTATATGCCGCCGATAAACTTTCCCCGATTATCATAATCAACAAATATAATGTCCCCTATACTCGGCATCTCAGAACTTGCCGTATCATCCAGATCAGCCACAAAAGTGTGATGCATTCCTAAGCGCATTCTGTCACGAATACTCATATTCTTTGGGGGGCCCAACTTATTAGGCATCGGTATAGAAGCATGAATCTCGGGGATGTGGGCTTTTACAAATAATCTTAGGCGGGACTTTCCATGAGTTCTGGCATATGACGCGCCTTCGATTGGGTTTCGACAAGCAGAAGTCCAAGAATGCAGGGCAATGGCCCGGGCTGGCCAGCGCGTGATGGACTGGCGCGCGTCTTTTTCAACTGTCCTAGCTAAAATATACCCAACTTTGTCTGCCGCGGTGGCTGATTGCTGAAAGGAGTCCGGCAGTTCCATTCCGTTTGCCTCGGAAGAGAGAGGGTTTAGTTCTCCGGGGCCGACACCTCTTTGCGGTATGTCACTAGGATTCGACATCTGCCGTTTCTCCCTGTAGCATATCAAAAATCTCATCCTTGTCCAGATCAGACAGGCCCTTGGATTTGGAATCTTTCTTCTCAATGATCGAAGAAATCTTGACCAACTGCTCGTTTGAGCGCTGTAGCGTTTCGACATATTTGGCCGCAGTTGAGCCCACCTGTGCGTGAAGGGTCTCGTCCTTTGCCATATAGCGCACGACATCATCCAGAAGTTCGCGGGTGATCTCGCGATCATCCTCGATATTCTTGATTGCCTTTTCCAAGTAATGCTCTATGTTCTTCATGTGGTGCCGCCATTATACTTCTTTCTAAATACTCTGTACCTAACTCTCATTTTATTGAGGTTGTTAACGATCTGTTTGGTATTCAAGCCAGTAATCTCTCTCAAGTATAAATAAATAGCTTTCTTATTAAAAATTTCTATGTCATCGGCGTTTTCTAGAAGAATTTTAACCGCTTTAAGAACTCTTTCCTCGGTTTCCTTCATTTTAAGCTGTTCCCAAGAATTGACCTCGCTCATCAATAGGTTCCAAAATTCGTCTCTTTCTCTGTCCTTGTGGTAAGGGTTATGAGTAACAATATATTTAACATCAGTTGTTTTTACTATGCCATCTATGTCTACCTCTGTTCTGGAACGCTTATTGCGCTTTTTTACCTTATGAATGAACCAGTTCTTCGTAATAACGCTAAAATATGAGAAGGCCTTCGAGCCCTTATTGGGGTCGTATTTGCCTAGCACGGTAATGAGCCAAATTTTGCACTCGTCCCTTAAGGCGTCGATGTTCGGAAGATTAGTAAACTTATAAGTGTAAACAATCTTGTCAACCATCTCATCGAATACTGGTCCGATATAATTTACATATAGGTCAGTCCTTTCTTTTATATCATCAGTATTAGAATATGCTACTATAGCATCTTCATGGACCTGAGTAAAATACGGCTTTCCTCTGGACTTGCGCTTCCGGCGCGTTCTTTTTGGGGGACTCTGTTTCGTCTCCATCAAGGCCTTCCTCCTCTGTTTCTCTGTCTTCTTCATTTTCTTCCGGCCCCTCTTCCTCGGCTTCTTCGTTATCTGTTAGGGCGTATATCTCTTCAAAGTTGCTTAACACTTCTAATATCATTTGAGTGTGGCTAACGAGGCCTTTTATTGTCGCGTCTCCATAGTAAAGCTCCATCTCGTAAACTGACTTCAGTTCGGAGCCGTATCTTGCGAGATGGTCGACCAAATCAGACATATTATCCGAGACCAAAACCAAACGAGAAGTGAGGCCTCGGAGAAACCATATCAATAAAATATTAAGCGAGAAGGAAAGAACCAAAAAGACAATAATTAATATACCTAAATCTATTGTCACGATAAATAATCCTTATTTATGAGATCTCGCTTTTCTTGCTCAATCTCTTTTTTGGTCTCTTCGATATGCTTCTTTACAATCTCGCCGGCCTTTGATGGGCCGGCGGAGTTGTTAGAATGCGTAATGAAAGCGAGGGGCACCCTAAATAGTGTGTTCGCCGCATTACACTCAATACAATCTGTAAGTTTTTCGCCCATGCCATGAGACTTTGTAAATTCAAAGTCACACTCCTTGCATCGGTAATCGTATCTAGGCATTATTCTTCTTCATTTTCGTCTGTGACTTCTTCAACACCGAACTTGACCAGTGGCGGATTCATTACGACCAGACCATCTTCTGATAGTCTAAATCTGAATTCCTTCAGTACCGGGACGATATCTGATTGTTCCATCAGCGAACGCTGAAGGGCCATCATCACGGCACCCAATGCCTGATCTGTTAAGTTCATTTCTTTTGCTGTTGTTGTCATATTAACCTCCTAAAAAACTCTTCTGAGTTTATATTTTTGTCATCTATAAATAGATCATATGTGGGCTTACCAAGCTTCAAGTCGTGATGCTTAGCTCCCCATTTCTCAAGTTGTTTCTCTGTTACTTCTCTCCAATCAATACCTGTACCTGAACCTCGGGCGGTCCAATACACGATGGTTGCCCCATCGTCATACAAATCATTCACCACCTGTATGCGATCTTCCATCGGTTCGGCTAATGAGTAATCTCTGCTTTCGGGAGTGTTACAGATTGTTTCGTCTATGTCCACATAAATTATCAACTGGGTACTCCATAAGAAAAAGTTTTAAAAACAAATTCTTCTCGTTTCAACAAAGTGTCAATCATCTCATTATCGTAGTATTCTATTGTTGACTTATTTTTGTTTGAGGCGATGTTTTTTCTTGGAAAATCTTCTTCATTCATCGGCCCTAGAAGATTGGGATGCAAATAGTTGATATAGCCCGCAAATCCATCTGAGGCGCCCAGCGCCTCCAGCTTGAACCAAAACTGGACGGCGCAATGTTCTTTAAAGAAGTGAGGGCAGTTTCCGGCGGTAAGGCCTAGGGTTGCTGGGTCGGTATCGAAAGTATATCTAGCCAGCTCATTCGTGTAGTAACCGGGTTTGTCGAGCTTGGATGTCCAGTGTCCCATTGACCACCCCTCTTGACCATACTGGGCGGCACTGGCCTTGTCGTGCTCAATCGATTCTTCCATCACATAATGTTTAAACGATTTCGGCTTTGATTTTGTCGGATTATCTAAGCGATCGAGCATCAAATAGTTAGACAGATACCACCCAAAGGGATTTCTTATTGTGGCTATAATATCTCGCCCTCGGTCGCGGCCGGCGGTCAAAGGATTGCTATCTCGGTGCATCCAAACGAGATATCTCCAATATTTCTCATGAGTAGCATAATAATGAATTGGATTACTCGGGTGGCAACCCTCATCTTCACACTTGTGCCAGCTAATGTTTTCATTGGGTATGACTTTCTTCAAAAAAGAGGTGACCGACGTTCCTCCTGTTTTTGGTATATGAATATACAAAAATCGTCTCGTTTCTAGCATTCTAATAATCTCCTAAGCCAACTATCACTCTTTCACCAATAAGTCCGCGACTGGCTTTTTGTTTTCGGGCAACTGATCATAAAAATCTTTATCCAATTTCTCCGACGGCTGGATCCAGAATTCAGGGTGTACAACGTAGTTTACTGTGAGCATCCGTCGTTCGGACTCGGCGCACTTGACGCCCCTGTGAAAGCCCGTTGTGTTGGCCACAATCACATCTCCGACTTTTCCTGTTAAATATTTGATCCTATCTTTGCCGTAAATGTTTTCTATCTCGTCATGAGACCAGCGATACTTGTTTTTCCAACCATGAAACTTTTGTTTATGGCTGCCTTCTACATAACAGTGAGGGCCGGTTCCTGCGTCTACGTCATTCAAATAAAAGAAAAACTTTATCATCTTGATACTATTTTTATCGCAATGAAATAGCAATGTCCCTTCCTCAAGGGAGTCAGTTACAAAACTTTTTCTCAAATTCACTGTCCCAATCATTGGAATGGTTTTGAAATAGGCCGAGGCAATGTCGACCAGCAAATCATTGAACGCAAGCGCGGGTCCGTTTGCAGTATTTAGCAAGGCGCTATCAACCACTATTTCAAACTCATTTTGTCTCTTTATATAATTTCCCGACTCAATTAGGTTATCTAACTCTTTTGTTAGGGCCTCAACCTTGTCTTTGTCAATAGCATCTCTTATAATATAATAACCCTTTTCGTTTAGGTTGTCAACAACATTTTCGTATTTGTTCTGTTTAAAAGGGCATTTTTCTCTTCTTTTTTGTATGGCGCCATTAAATCTTGATATGCCTTGCATATCACCCCAATAACAACCCAAATCATGTTCTGTAAACCACATCAATCTAACTCATATTGCTTTACGTTTCTTTCTGGTAAAATAGAATGAACGTCATTGTTGATGTAGGATGCGTGCTTCTTCAGGGTCGGCCTTATGAAAAAGAAAATGGCTTCGCGGGGTGTTGTATTCGGCTTCGGCGACGTGGCACGATGAATAATGTTAGGCGTAAAGAGTGCATAGGTGCCCGGTGGGCCCACCAAACTTGCTGAATGGGCGCCCTGATCGTGCAAGGACCGAAGCGCTTCGGAAGGAATGCGCGAACCAGCAAAATACTGCTTCATCACGGGCTTGTTAGGAGCCTCTCTAAAGGTTGGCAAAACCGGTATTGAATTGCCCGGGCCGGTCACATATTGAAGACACCCGCTGTCTTCGCTAGTTTCATTCAAGTATGCGACAAATTTTATAAACTCTTTAGGGCAATCATCATAGTGCCACAACCAAGAGGCCTCTGGGGCGCCTTCATAAAAATTATTTCTATATGGCATAAGAAACTCAATTTGTGCATTACAATGAAACACATTTTGTTCTATCTGAGGCATAATAAGGTCGGTCAGTTCGGTTATTTCTTCAATGTCCCGCCACTCGTTCAAGTATGTCGCGACATCGCGGTGGCAGCACCCTATGTCGTTATCTATTTTGTCTGCTATTTTTTTTGACAATCGACCAACTAATTTGTGATACTCTTCGTCCGCGGTTAGGAAGTCAGTGTCTATTGTGAGATCATATACCGAAGAATACACCGAGTCTTTATTACTCTTGATATCAGTGTTCGCTCTGCACTCCTTATAATGTTCTGCGTATGTGTTCATTTATTTTTGTCCTTGTTTTTAGAAAAGATGCTGTCTCCTCTATATTTATATTATAACCATATTTTTCTTTATTGTCAAGGAAAAACTTACAATATCTTAGCCGCTAACGTATGTGTTCATTTATTTTTGTCCTTGTTTTTAGAAAAGATACAAAGCAATTCGGGACCGCGGGCGAGCTGGCCGGGGTTCGCATAAAACATTACCTTTGATATGAAATCCGGACCAAGGAGACTAATCATAGAATTAGGAGAAAAGTAGTGCGAATGGCCATCAAACCTATCATTTGGTGGAACCATAGTACGGTCGATGGGGACCTGTAAGATTAAAAAATTATTAACAATTTTTGCCATCTTGTCTCTAAATTGTTGAATATCCAAGACATGTTCGAGTACGTCAAAACCAAAAATTATATCATACGTCGTGTCATCTTTTAGATCTAAAACACTACTATTGAGAAAATCAAGGCCCAAATCTTTACACTTTTCACACATCTTTGAATCGATATCTGAGCAAATTATATTCTTGACGTGATCTTTTACCTGTGTGGCAAAAAGACCGTCACCAGAACCAATTTCCAAAGCGGTCATATCTTTGTCCAAAAAGGGTTGCACATTGTCAATTATTGTGCCTATATACCCGAGGCGCTCCTCTTTAGAATACATACCGTGACCTTCCTCGCCAGACACGCGATATTTCTCTCTGTGGTATTCTTCCACATCACCAAAATAATTTCTAAATATGTGTTCACATTTTCCGCACTGGTAAGTGTCGGCGATTTGAGCCCTGTTATGCCAGTAGAATTTATTATATGTATCCTCTGAACCACAGGCGTGGCAATTTTGATTAATCATTATTTTTCTCCAAAGGGAACATTTTCTTAGATATGTCCGTTACTAGATTAGTCTCGCATCCCTCACCTAAGTTTTGATATTTCACTTCTTTACCAATACAATTTAGCAAATAATCCCATAAAACAACGTAGTGTTGTTTTTCCATATGATAGTTAACCGTGCCTTGCCAAACTTTACCGGGCTGGAAAACGTGCGGGGACACGTGTCCAAGCTTGTCGTCCTTCGCCACACCATCCATACCCACAACGTGTATCTCTTTAGCCCCGAATAAAGTAGCTATCACTAATAGTTTTGCACAGCTTCCATTTTTTGCCCTAAATCTAGTATGCAAATACATAGAGCGATCTGGGTACCTCTCCTTAGTGATTGCAAATTCTTTCTTTTGTGATTCGACCATTCGATCATCAAAACAAATTATTGTTGAATTATTTTGCATATAATCATGAAACTCCTTGGCTGCGGCCGACTTGTCAACCTCTTCGGTCGATGTCGTAAATGACACATCAATATTTTTCATTTTATCATAAAGAAAAAAGTGGTTACAAGAAAAGATGTAATCATATTCATCAGGATCCCAGTCTACGGCGGCGGCAGAAGGTCCTCCTCCCACGATTAAAATTTTTGAGTCTTTATACTTTTCTATCTGTGGCAGGTTTAGGTACATAATCTCTTCATTGCCCACAAGATCGGTCCCGAACGTCTCGCCATAATAATTCAAAACATAATTTGCATTCCACCTATTATGTTTCACAAATCGAGACCTATGAGATATGAAGCAAGATTTTCTAGATTCTGCGTTTTCCCAACTTGTATCCATACCAATACATTCTTTGGTTTCTTTGTCATACCACACAGAATATTCTGGTTGATGGCGGATGACTTTACAATACCTCTGAAATGAACCTAATATCTCTTCTCTGGTGGGATGGTCAGAAATGACATCTTCTAAAACCTCGCCATTTTCATATATTTTTAAACAATTAAGCCATTCCATTATCTAAAATCCCCCTTACTTAGTAATTCATCCTCTTTGAGATCTCTAGTCGCAGTTTTTCCAACAATACTATCATACAAAACTGGTGACAGACCTGTGCCCGGGCGTTTACAAGCCAAATTTTGTTCCGTATATGTTTCACCCTTTCGTATGTTTATAGCAGCAACAATGCTTCTTCTGGCGTATTTTTTGGCTAACTCTTCTGATTCTGTACAATTTTTATCTGTCTTGCCATACATCTGGTGGGCCACATTAACGTTGTCTATAATGGCCTTTAGATCTTTCGGGTCGGCTGATAGCCAGTGGTCTGCACTCTTGCCCATTGTCTTATCTATCGTATAATGCCTCTCAAAAACAGTCGCGCCGAGCATATAAGCGTAAGCGGGGGTTCTAAGGTCCATCGTATGGTCTGATAGCCCAATTACATACTTGTCACCAAATTCTCTTTTTAGATCGTTTATCATACCTAAGTTTATGTCCGAGTTTTCAGTGGGATATTTAAGGTTACAGTGCATCACGACAATTTTATCAGTGCCTTTCTCCAAAACAGACACCGCTTGTTTAACCTCTTCTAGCGAGGCTGCTCCTGTGGACAACATAACTATTTTTCCCTTGGAGGCCACTCGCCCAAGTAAGGGGTGATTAGTTATATCACAAGAAGCAATTTTGTAAGCCTGAATTCCAATCTCGTCCAGATAGTCGGTGGCTTCAAAGTCAAATGGTGTTGACATAAATTCAATGCCGTGTTTGTCACACATTTTTTTCAACTCTAGGTGCTCTTCTTTGCCGAATGAATCAAGAATAGAATAAGAATCAAATTGTGACCCATCTTTCTTTTCCTCTCCCTCCCAATCCCAAAATCTAGGAGCGTCTTTTGTACATAAAGTTTTGGCTTTATAGGATTGAAATTTAATTGCGCTAGCGCCGGCTTTCGCGGCTGATGATATTAATCGCTCTCCTACTTCCAAAGAGCCCAAATGATTAACGCCTGCCTCAGCAATACTAAATGGCGCGCCGCTTTTTATCTTACTCCACAAATTACTCATTACTAACTCTCAAATTTTTATCAATTTTGTTTTTAATTTCTTGCCTGTTTTCAACATCAGACGTTAAACTATTTTCTCTTTTTACATACTTGTAATACGGCAGTCGCAAATGATAGCTATCAAAATTTTTAATGTATCTTAATATCAGGTCATAATCTTCACGATTGCGATATTCTTCATTATACATACCCAATGATTCAAGGTATCTTTTTCTAAATACGACTCCGGCGCCGTGATCTAGTAGCTTATCTAATGTGTTTAATTGCAAATGCCTTGTTCTGTCTTTTTCAATTACAATATGATCGCAATAAACAAACCCAATATCATCATTCCATTCTAGCACTTGGGTCATAGAGAATAGAAAGTTTTTGTCTATATAATCATCACCATCAACACGAACTATATATTTGCCGTTAGCATTTTGTATACCCGTATTAGATGCCGCCGAAACCCCTCTATTTTCTGTATGCCTTATGGCTCGCACAATATGACTTCTTGGGTCAGAATACTTAATACTATTTTTGTCCACTATATAATTTGAAATTACGTTCCAGCTATCATCTGTGGAACAATCATCAACGACTATAATTTCATATAAACTATCGTGCAATGTCTGACTTAGGCAGCTATTAATAGCTCTTGAAACAAAGTTTTCTAAATTATAACATGTCACAATGACACTTATTAAACAACGATTATTCATAACTCCTCACTGGTGGAAATAATTCATACACCAATATACCTTCTTCTCGTATACATCTGGGTTTCTGTAAAATTGAACGTGTGAACCTACTGTGGCATTGTCCCAGTGTGCGTAGCGTGGACCTTGTAAAATTCTGTACAAAAGTTTGTAGTCAAGCTTATATACTACACAGTTTGAATCCTTAAAACTGTTGTTATCTATAATATTACAATTCTTACTGGATACATCTATTTTTACCATCTTGTGATTAGGCAGTTCAATATAAATAATTTTATTTGTTTTAAAGTTAAGTTCATCAGCTTTTTTCACAAGCCTGTCAAAACAGGCCGGGATTAGATTTGTTATCTGTTCTAAAGCTGGTTCAGGATCGTCTTGATAATCATACTTCTTATTTTTTAATACGGTTTCACAATACTGTTTTTTAGTGGCAGAGCATATGTGTTCATAGCCTCTAGACTGCTTGCCTGTTGACAAATCAAAACTTTCAAGTTGATTTAATAAAACAGGATCGCCTAACTCATACTTCTCTTGATAGTATTTTACCGCGTCAGCTTGGTCGGGGTTGCCTCGATATTTATTTAGATCTGACAGATCTCCGCACAGTGTGTACCCCCCAGCAAATGGGAGATAATTCTTTGGCTGACAAAAATTAAGGTATTCTAGTCCCATTTCTAAGAACCTTTTACTTTTGTATTCTGCCTTTTCGATTTTTTCTATGTGTGAATAGTTGTTGAAGCATTGTGGAAATGAACCGGCTGCATTGTAAGGAAACAATAACATATCAGGCCTTCCAAACTTTTTAAGGATTGTAGAAATTGTGTCTCTGGTTAGGTCGAATGGGCAATCATTTACGTTGAGAATTGTTTGTTCGCCATTTTCTACGACACAAGCTGTATCTATGCCTGTGGATTGGCCCTCTGTATTGTGTGTCTTACCAAGCCCTAGAAACTTGATTGTATTATCCGTAACACAATTGTCCGCAGCATATATATGAACTCTAACATTAGCGCCACAATTATGTGATTCGCCGTGTTTTAGCTCAATTACTTTACGGCCGAGCTTTTCCAGTTTAAATTTTAAAAATTTATCTTCAAAACTATGAATTAAAACAGGAACTTTTTTGTCTATTTTCTCTAGAGATTCAGGATGCAAATGATCAGGATGTATGTGTGAGATATAAATGTAATCTATATCCTCAAGATATTGGTCTTCAATTTGTAACGGTGGATAGATAGACCAAGAGCCGTAATATGCCTCACCAGTAATCCAAGGATCACAAATTATCTTAACATCATCAGATTCAATAATGACACAAGCACCGTTAACGAAAGTTGTTTTCACTTTTCCCCCTTTGCTTGTAAAGAGATTCACACAATTCAAATTGCCAAGGATAGTCAACATCAAGCACTTCCTCTTCTTCAACGATAAATAATTCTGGGTTTGGTGGTAATTGATCATCCATCCAAAACCCATCTTTGATAATATCCATCCTACTAGCGTACAGACAATGAGCCGCTTCATATGTGGTTGACATTGTTTTTGTATTCATTAGCTTTTGTTCTGCGGGCCAGTTTGATATCATATTTTTATTAGAGTCCCAGTAATATTGCTTCTTCGCCATAACAGCAAACATTCCACCATTTGGAGTGTTTAAATATTCTTCAACAAAAGAGTCAATGGTTTCTGTCTTGAGAAAGGGCAAGCAGGCGCTAACCAAAACAACATATTTATAATCTAGTTTATCATGCCATTCATATATGTCTAAAATACTGTTTTCGCTTTTAGCAGATTTGTAACTACGTTCAAAAACATTTATATCGTGTTTTCTGCCGATCTTGACTAACTCTGGCTCGTGAACAGAGAAATAAAAATTATCTTTGGGGATAATCTTGGATTCTAAAATTTTTTCTATAGTTATGTCAACAAGAGTTGTTCCCGCGAATGGTTTAATCATCTTGTTAGGTACTCTTTGGGATCCCAACCTTGCTTGTACTATAAAGCACACATCATCTATATTCTTTACCATGTTGTCCATCCTCCATCTATTACTAAGTTGTGACCAGTTACATAGCTTGAGGCATCTGATAAAAGATACACCAACCCTCCTGCGACCTCGTAGTTGTAGCTTAACCTCTTCATTGGCGAAAGCTCAGAAAAGTTCTTTTCAAAAATTTCTTCGTGATTATTCCAAACACCGTGCGGAGTCATAAGATTAACTCTTATGTTTTTGTCAGCCCAATAAGTGGCCAAATAGTTTGATAAAGCCATAATTCCACCCTTCGAAGCAGCGTAAGATGCTGGACTTTTCAGGGGTTGTGTGATCCCGTCGTAAATTTTATGATTAGGGGCAACAACGGAATAGGTGGACGCTAGATTTACAATCGAGCCGCCGCCTGTCTTGGACATACTCTCTCCCACTGCCTTACACATTCTAAAAGTGCCTTTAAGGTTAGAATCCATAACTTCGTCCCATGCTTTATCGCCATAATCTTCAACTCTATCAAAGAACCCATCTGGTTTAGCGTGATGACAGTTGACAAGCCCATCAATCTTTCCGTGTTCTTGCACAATTTTCTCTGTAAATTTCACAACATCATTTTCGTTTCTAATATCATTTTCTGGCAGGTCAAAGCCAACCACTGTTGCCCCAAATTGACGGCTAGCCTCTGCAAACGCTGATCCTATAAGGCCTTTGTGCCCAACCACAATGATTATTTTTCCCTCTAATGAGAACAAGTTTTTAAAATCGATTTGTTTTGGGTCTGTTGTTTGTATCATAATGCAGTCTCCAATGTCTTGATCGCTATTTTTATATCCTCTATTCCATTTGCCAAGGTCGTGCCCGAAACTTGATCGACAGGACGGGCGCCTAAGCGGCCGCTACAGATTGATAAAAAGTGACAGATTTCGTTGTAATAACTTAGGTTTAACAGATCAATAGGGTTCTTATCATATTTCACCATATTATCCCCTATTAATAACTCAGAACTCCAGAAGTCCCAGTATATCGAACCCTTAGAACCAACAATTTTTAGCCAACGCTCGGGCTTTCTTTGGAAAAAATTTAAATGTATATTTGAAACCACACCAGTGTCGTGCTTTGCAAGGATTTCCATACCCTCATCTACATCAATTCCTAAAATTTGTTTTTCGGTCTTCATCCCAGTACACTTGTTTACTTTTCCAAATAAGTCAGTTAAATAATTTAATTC
>Ga0080013_1003018_pt1 | contig 18539 bp, 12 predicted proteins | sample ETNvirenome_6_85_FD_69236 | JGI IMG/M metagenome (GOLD analysis project Ga0080013, IMG submission 69236) | Marine viral communities from the Pacific Ocean - ETNP_6_85 (SPADES assembly) (version 2) | ecosystem: Environmental > Aquatic > Marine > Oceanic | place: Pacific Ocean | collected 2013-06-19 | reverse complement strand
ATCTGCTCAAGTTCAGTCTTGAGTTCAGTAAGTTTTTGTTCCATGGAATCCATTGATATAAGTGACGATTCTTTTTAATTATAGTCAGATCAATGTACTGTTGTGTACCTAGATAACCGTAATTTACTCAGGCGCAGCAGGAGCATTCGCCTTCTGGGCATCCTCATAAGCTTTGATTACTGCTGGTGTCCAGAGTACACCTGCAATAGCTTTTACTTCATCAGGTTCATTTGAAACATCATCACCTGGACTGCAGACATGACGATGATAAGCAGTTGCTAGATCTTTTCCATCTTTAACAACAATCTCAGACTTGCGTACTTGCAATACTGAGTATGGTGGAATCACTTCCACTTTATATTCAATTCGTTCTGTTAGTGCCATTTAAGAAACCCTCCAGGGTTAATAGATTTAATGGTTGTAGTTTTGAGCCGGTTACGGGCTGAAGGCTATGCCGTGAAATAAGTTATAGACCCTCTTATATAAGTAGAACCACTAGAAGCAGTACCTTCAATAGGTCGTCCAGTCATTATCCATATATCATCAGAAGACTCCCCTACATAGAACAAGTAAAGTTGATTATCATTATATGCAACACCACATGCTTCAACTCCTGTAACAGGGTTATAGTTTCCACAACTAAATGGTAAACCCTCTATTCTAGTATCGACGGTACTGCTAATATTATCGGCAAGGAAGGCAAATGTTAGAGTCACCTGTCTACCAATCTTCACATACCCTCCTCCTGGCGAAGATAAAGTCCCACAATTTGTACTAGCAGTGGGTGTCCAAGTTCCTTCTTCATAGTCATCTAGCGTATTGGATGCAACAGTGCCAGAGTTTGCACTTCCTGAAATACCACTGAAGTCAATACCTCCATAAAGATATAATGCTTTATTACTTTTAATACGAAGTAGGTTTTGTACTGACACTGCCGTATTATTTCTAAAGACAAAATCTGCTGTGCCTAATGAAGCTTCAATATAAGTAGATCCATAAGTACCGGCACTTTCAAATGATTGATATATATCTACATTGGATGTATAAGTACTAGTTCTGAGAATTTGAATCATAGTACTATCAGAAAACTGAACAGCACCTGCAGCAGTGATCTTTAGTCTTGATATTCCAGAAGTCAACAACTCCAGTGGTTTAAATGCTGAACCACCAGAAAGATAAGTGGATCCTATTCGAGCAGAAGTATCATCAGTGTCTATGTAAAGAGTAGTTCTATTACTGGCTGAGTGTGAGAAATATGCTTTACCTGCCGCACTATCTTCTACGTGGAATTTTAACCCTGGACTTGTCGTACCAATCCCCACGTTGCCCGAGCTGTCGATTCGCATGCGCTCGGTGCAATCATCCGCCGATGATGTAGAGAATTGGATGATTCCATCGTCTTTATTTGTAGTATCACTACCACCAGCAAAAGCAATCTGAGCAACTCTTGTGCCATTCCAATATCCCCTTATGATGCCAAGTGCTGCCTCAGTAGTGGAACGGTTTGAATCAAAATCAAGGTCATTGTATGTATCTCCAGTGCTCTTTATTAAGATACCTTCAGCATTTGCATCAGCGGCAATATGTAAGAGATTTGTAGGACTTGCCGTGCCTATCCCCACTTTCTTCGCTGACGCATCAACAAACAGTGCATCAGTGTTAACTGTCAAGTCGCCCGTGAAAGTGGCGGCTCCATCCAATGTAATGCTGGACGTTAATGAGCTGCCATCGTAGTGACCAAACGCATAATTAACGCTATTTGATCGTAAACCTAAGTAGGTAGTTTCACCTGATGGATTTGAGTAATCAACTCTAAATCCGATTTCACTGGTAATGTCTGGTGTAGTTTTAACCGCGCCAGCGAAAGTTGCGGCTCCTGTTGAACCCGTCAGCGTGATATTAGGTGATGATGGAAGTGTGCCCCCGATAAGCAGGGATTGCGAACTGTCGATTCGCATCGCCTCACTTGATATGGCCTCACTACTACCGTTTGTTTTACCAATAACAAGATGGTCATAATAAGAGATTTGAGCACTACCAGATCCCTGCGGTCTTAACGATAAGGTTGCATCAGTATGATCCGCAGATTTGACAAAGATCGTAGAAGCTCCTGCCGTATTATCAATATGTAGCCTATGCGAAGGACTTGCCGTGCCAATCCCCACCTTCTTAGCTGACGCATCAACAAACAATGCATCAGTATTAACCGTTAAGTCATCTGTTACAACTAGCGCACCACCAATAGAAACACCATCCCCTGCAGTCTCCGGCGATAAAATTGTCCCAGTTCGAGTCCAGAAATCATTAGCATCTACAAACTGTTTCGTCGCAGCGTGCATCGCCAGGGTTGGATCACCAGAGAGCGTTAATGCTCCCGTCATCGTTGAACCAGCTAGCGCAACATAAGTAGTTGATACAGCATCCAGAATGACCTTATCGGCAGAACTCATCGTGCCAGCCGCGCTCGTAGTAGCAGCCGTGATACTCAGTGCTGGAGTAAGACCACCAGTCGAAACGATTGGAGCAGTGCCAGTAACGGCAGTAACAGCCAGATCAGCTGTTGCCTGAGCAGTGGCAGCATTTGTTGTCGCTATATTTGCTTGTCGATTTCCATCAGCTAAAACAGCTACCGCGCCTGATGCATCCAGCGTATAAATCGCCAGTGATGATGCATGGACATTTACGGCTAGCTCACCCTGCGCAACTTCTGAGGTGGTTGGAGCCTTATCCTGAACAGCAGACTGGACAGGCTTGATCTTTACATGATGAACCATGGGTTGCTATAAAGCAGTTGGACACCCAGCATCAGTGGGTAAACGAGTCTAACGACACCGATGACTCATTCCTGAATCAGTGACCGATTAGCCGTAAGTGCCACCAGACACCTCGGTCGCATAAGTCAACTGGCCTCCATAATACTGAACAATGTCTCCTACTTGTAGTGCTGTATAAAGAATCGGCATCCCATTTTCCCACTGACCAGAGGTTGAATTGTATTGCAGGAACTGATCTTGAGCAGGGCTGCTAATCGTGACATCATTGAGTTGATCAAGAAAACTGGCCCCACCACTACCACCACCACCAGCCGCGTAATCGAGCCTTATCCAGCCGGTACTAGAGTCCACAGAAATACACCAATCCCCGACCCCCCATGAGGCAGAACGGACATTATCAACGTCAATACTCGAACCAGCAGTATCAACAACAAAGTAAACACCACCATTAGTATCATCAGCAGCCGGTAGCGTTGATAAAGTAATTCCTGCAGCTAGACCAGCATCTGTCAGAGTTGTTACAACTCCAGTATTTGCATTTATAGTTCCGCCCCATCTTAAGTTTTCTTTAGCCAGCGCACCCCTTGCTACTGGGAACCAGCTATTGCCGTTCCACATGTTAAGTTGACCAGTCGATTCTTGATAATGAAGCATCCCAATGTGGTAATCATTACCACCTGGATCAGGAACAGGGATATCCTCTTGGATAAAGGAAACAGAGTAATCAGCTAACTTAAGTTGAGTGACACTACGTGTCGCATATCTTGCTGTAGGTAATGTTCCAGTCGTTATTTTTGCTGTGTCTAAGTCTGGAATATCGGTAGATACCAGGGCAGCTCCACTCGTAACACGCCCATAAGTATCAACAGTGCATTTTGTATGTGAGCCTACAGAACCAACAGTGTCAAGTGATAAAGCACCCGCACCAGTGATTACTAAACCCTCGGCGGGGATGGATACTGCGCCAAGATCCGTGCTATTGGCAACAGGTAGATCTGTACCAACAAGTGCAACAGCTGCTGAAATACTTCCGTGAGCATCAAATGTGATGCCAGAAACTGTTGCTGCAGTCAGGGTATTGGTAATGCTCAATGATCCATCTAGTGCAATCGACATGCCCCCTGAGGTCGGAACAATGACACCACCAATATCAGTAGCAGTCGCTAATGGAATATCGCCAGGGAGCAGGTCAGCAACACCAGAGATCAAACCTTGATCTGTATAGGTAATGCCGTTCTTGGTGCCGGTAGTAATCGAATTGGTAATACCAATCAGACCAGATACACGGCTCAACCCACGATCCAATGAAGCAGGATTGATAGAAGAGCCCGGCAGTGTATCCGCTGTGATCTTTGTCCCTGCAACGCCGGTAGCGATCTTGGCATCGGTTACGGCACCTGCAGCTATACGATCAGCATCAACAGCACTTAACGCAAGCTTTAACGTAGTGACCGAAGCACTAGATAGTTCTGTAGCAGTCACCGTGCCCGCCACTAGCTTGTTTGAGCCAGTGAACGGACTTAGCTTCGCCTCTGTGATTGATAAGTCTTGGACCTTGATGGTTGAAACACTATCGGTTGCAAGAGCACCGTTCTCGATACTTCCTATTGAGTGGACTCGGCTGGTAAGGGTGGAAGCTACGAGGTTTGCATCGGTGATCGTAGCGGCTGCGATAGAACCAGTAGCACCACCTGTGACGGCAGAAGCAATGATGGCTGCGTTGTCAACCGAATCGTCAGCCAGCTCGCTTGAGGTGATTGCATTCGCAACTATTTTTGCTGATGTAATGGTGTCATCGGTGATGACACTCCCTGGCATGTCATTTGCCGAGAAGTTAGTCTTTGCATAGGCAATAGTGGTGTTTGCTATCTTGTCATTTGTGACACTTAAGTTAGATAGGGCAGCTGTATCGATACTCGCCGAAGCATATTTAGCGGTGGTAATACTTGCATCTATGATGTTAGCCGTAGTGACAGAATCATCTGCCATGGCCGCAAGTACGATAGAATCATTGGCGATATTTAAGGAAGTTATTGTGGACGACGCGAGGCTTCCTCCAGTGCCACCAGTCACGTTTCCGGCCACTATTGCTGCTGTATCAACTGAATCGTCAGCTAATTCACTGGCAGTGATAGCATTTGCTACTATCTTTGCCGTCGTAATTGTGTCATCGGTTATGACACTTCCTGGCATATCATTTGCTGAGAAGTTAGTCTTTGCATAGGTAATTGTAGTGTTTGCTAGCTTATCATCTGTGACACTTAGATTTGAGAGGGCAGCTGTATTGATACTCAGCGCAGCATATTTGGCGGTGGTAATACTTGCATCTATGATGTTCGCAGTAGTGACGGAATCGTCCGCCATTGCCGCGAGTACCACTGCATCATTAGCGATGTTTAAAGCGGTAATTGTTGCTGATGCAAGGCTTCCGCCAGTGCCACCAGTTACGTTTCCTGCAATAATTGCTGCTGTATCAACTGAATTGTCCGCTAATTCACTTGAGGTGATTGCATTTGCTACTATCTTTGCTGTTGTAATGGTGTCATCGGTTATGACACTTCCTGGCATATCATTTGCCGAGAAATTAGTCTTTGCATAGGCTATTGTGGTGTTTGCAATCTTGTCATTTGTGACACTTAAATTAGAGAGTGCGGCTGTATTGATACTTAATGCCGCATATTTTGCTGTGGTAATACTCGCGTCTAAAATGTTTGATGTGCCGACCGAATCGTCGGCCATAGCATCTAATATGATCGCATCATTGGCAATGTTATATGCAGTAATCGTTGATTGGGCGATGCTGCCTGTACCGCCGGTTACAGCCGCTGTGGCAATTGCCCTGGTGGAAACAGATCCGCCAGCATAATTTGCCTCCGCCAGACCGTCAGCGGCAATATTGGTTGAAACAATAGTGCCTATAGCGATCTTTATACTTGTCGTCGCTCGATCTTGAATACTGGTGGTGGCTACATAGTTGGCCGGAAGTGGACTCGTTATTCGATCTGATGGTATGGAAGCAGCATCAACGAGAGCGGCACCGTACTGGACAAGATTCTTGACCGTCAGCTTCTTGGATTCACTCGCACTTAAATCTGCTACAACTACAGGATCAGAACTTTGCAGGTCTGCACCTGCCAAGTTGGGCATCCTGGAAATCTCAAGGGATGGCATAGCCCTGCCTTATCAAAATAGTTACACCCAGTCTAAAGCTGTTTAATCAACGTCTTCCATAAGCGATGGATTACCGTCTTCATCGAGGATGAACATGTTGTAACCAGCCCCGATGGTCTGCTCAGTGAGGATATACATGGGAGGCTTGTCACTCATCAGTCCGAAGATAGATGTTGCTACAAATTCGATCTCTGTTGTGATTATTCGATCAACGCTTACGTCCATCACTGAGTTCGTCACTTGACACATGACTTCGTACCACACTGATGGCTCGTTATCAATGGTGGTAGCGTCGTCACCCGGATAATAAATGAAGAACTTGGCGGCGAAATTGGCTCCCTCCTTAATGCGGAGGCATAGCTGGGATAGGTACTGCGCAAATTCTGGATGGGCTCCTGATCTATCCTCACGCATCACGGGCATCGTATCGCCAGCTCTGAATCTGAAATCCCATATGCAAGTCAGCCTTCCTTGGCCTGTGATCAATCCGCCCTCGTGTTGTCGCCGGAACTCGTCCCCTAAGCGTGTCGTGTCGATCGATTCTCGGCTTGTAGTGAACGAGTATTCAGTGGTTTGAGCCAAATCGCGGAACATGGCGTTCCTTGTCTTGATTTCTACGAGATATTGTTGTGTGGGAGCGACCAGCTCAAACGAATCTGTTTTGAGACCAGAAAGACTCTTGGCAAACGAATCAAATAATCGCAAACCTCCCATCTCATCTACGTGGACATAAACGAGTGCATCGGTTTTGTAATCACAAGCCTCATAACCTGCACCAACAGACGTTATCGTGACTGAGGTGACATTACCTAAACCAGTACCAGCTGTGTATTCCGTTACTACAATCGTTGCTTGTGCGATTGTCGTAGGGGTGGGGCCTGAATCACCAGACCCTACCTGATCTGATGGATACGCTACGAAAGGGACATTAGTATAGGTTCCGACGACAATGTTGTCGTAACCTCTATTTTCAATATACCCTTTAGTAATACCTCCACCACTATCGACTTCTGCAACTGCATACCAGAATGAAGAGAGGGTAGTGCCAGAAGGACCACCTAAGTCAGAAGCCAAGACTGTTAATTTATTACCCGCTTCGCCTTGAGCATCGATATTATTTCGGAGCAGCTTTAATGGTATAAGTGCCGTCTGCCAATTATTAGCTGCTGTAGGTCTAGAAAATGCCTTTATTTCGATTCGATCCCCCGTAATCAAAGGCACGACGGCACTTCCAGTACCATTTATAGACTCGTCAAAACCTGTTTGCTGAGCAAAATCTACTGAGAAACGCTGCTTTGATACGTTTACATCAGAAGGGTCTAGGATTGTCTGAAGCGTGCTATTAACGGCATCCCGCTTTAGCTCAATGAAGCCGTAGTTGCCTACAAAGGCTGCCATGGATCAGAACAAATCATTTGCTATGGGAGCCCCGTTAGCTTCAAACGAAATGTCCGCAGCTGTTACCTCACCAATATTGCAAGACATAGAAATTTGTGTTACATACCCGCTGAAAAATACCTTGTAATTATTACTACCACTAAACCCTAATTTAAACAACATTTCTCTTGATACTGGATTATCTGGGTCATTTCCTCCAGCAGCATTTCCATCGTTTTCTTTCTTCATATTTTGCTGAAGAATGTATGAAACTGCCTCTTGTTCTATATTTGGAGCATCATGAACGGAACCTGAAATCCTATAGTAAAGAATTCGAGCTGAACCACTCAAACTTCTGATTCCGGGATAAAGAATTCTGTCTGTGAATCCGAGCGCTTCCACGCTATAGGTGGTCATGGATTGATTGAGAGTCCATGATTGAACATGTGCAATCTGTACTGGGGTGTCTTCCACTGCCTTTCTTGAGCCATCCAAACGACCAAGCATCAGTTGACCCCTATCCCCAGCGAAATAACCTGCCATGACACACTGTTCTTAACTATATTGAAATTATAGCGGCAACCTGTTCAGGAACAGGTGACCACCGAGCTCGGTGAGCGGACCTATCCGTCCAAAAATCCTCTGAATTCGCAGCTAACGCTGCAGCGGTCGTGATGCTTACTTGTCATTGCAGGTGGTTTGGCGTATCTCCAGCGCAGCTTTGGGGGATCTGATACGGAATCCCTCTGACGAATCTCCAGTTTTAATGCCCCTTCACTCTCTAAACCTTGTAGACCAGTAAAGTTACCAAAATCAACGAAATTCCAATTTTTGTTGACCTTATAGTAGTTGTCAATGATTCTCAAACCGTCCTTGGCAGTGATGTGCTCGAACGTCATGGTCAACTGCGCGTCTACAACTTGACGCCCATACCGTATTCGTACTGTCGCTCCATTGATACTCTGAAAACCCTTCTCGGGGTAAGAGCCTGGGGTGTAGACCCTTGTTGTAGGGGGTATATCATTCGGGAAATTTATCGACTTAGGCTCAGCCATCAGGAACGCTCCACAATCCAGTCAGCATCATCCCAGTCTAAGAGCTTACTTTCGCCAGCACTGTTGATGGGCTGGTAAACCCCTGCTAGTTCGATGAATCCGTCCTCGGCATGGCTGATGCTTTCGCATTTATAGATGAACTCGCTCGTGGTGGTCGAATACGTCGCGAACAAACACCCGCGTAGAAACTCGGCTGCTAATGTTGTGCTCCGGCCACCTACCTTTTCGTACTTGAATCTGCCGGTCAGGACGCCTTCTGTGCCGGGTTTCCAATAGTAAATATTTTTATCTGCTTTGATATTCTCGTTGCTCCGAATATTTCCGCTCGAATCGACACTGCCATTAGAAAAGCGGGTCACATGACTGGCTTCTGTCTGTAATCGGAATAAATTGCCGGGCTCCATGCCGACTATGCAATCGGGGGTTGTCTTGAAGGTGACGGCATGATCTACATAGACGCGGTTAAGAACTGCCCACTTTGCCCATTTGATTGCGTGGTCTTCATTGGTACACCAGCCAGACATATCAAATGTTTCTTCAGGGTACTGACTTGAGTTGACATGGTTCCTCCTGACACTCACTGTTCTAGTCTCAGGGAAACCATTCTTCTTGTCACTTCGCCATAAGCACACGGCTTGGAATTCTTGGCGGTCCTCTGCTGATAAAAATGTGGTCTTTAATTCAGAAATATTTCCGTCAGTGAATAAGGCTTTTACATGACGCCGCAAATCAGCGTTTTTTCTCATAGAGTAATTTGTCGTGCTATAGATCACTGAAGGCTTCAAGCTAAACAAACCCCCTTTCACAACGAAATCCAAGAAACAATAGCCTGCTTGCTCGAATATCCAATTTCTTATGTTTACTTTTTTCCCAATCACTCCATTCCACGTAAATCCATTCTTCTTACAAAACTTGGCTGCTATCGTCATACTTTCGCTATCCACACCTTCTATACCAACGACCCTGCCTAAGCCATAAATATTACTTACTAATAATGACCAAGCAATTTCAGGCAACAGGTTTGTGGATTCATGTGTTCCATCGATTAACCTGCCGCCAGGTACAATCATACCGCGCTCGATGAATGCGGAAAATTGTGTGAATGTATTTATCTCTTGGCCTGCTTGTATGCGGATACCGGCGTATGCCATGTCGGGATACTGCGCTGGTGACTCTTGGATCAGTAGTTCGTTCACAAATGTCACTTCATGTTCGGGGGCGCTCTCATGACTCTTCTGTTCTGAGTCATACGCCCAATAATCAGACATGGCATCGAATTTATTTAGGTTCCCATACCAACCACTGTCCCTGAAATTCACTTCCCAGCTTTCTTCTTCTCTGGGGTCTTCATAGTCTGGTTCATGTACTATCCATTCTTTATTGCACCTTTCTTCATACTTAATTCTTTTACATCGCCCAGCATAGACTACTGTAAAAGTCTCTCCCCTGATTTGTCTATCGAATCGATGATGATTGGACGCACTTGGAGTGTCCTTGCCTCCAATTGCTTTTAACCTATGGAACAGATGACTTTCCGTATAGAATTGTTGTATGTAGTTTCCAGAGCACGGCCTTAATCTGAATTCATACTGACCTCGTGGATGGTATATTTTTATGCTGTTGAAAATTGCAGTAGGTGTTCTTCCCTCAACACAGAAATGTGAGCCATCATGTAGACCAGTCCATACTACGTCACCTACAAACCTGACTTCCAATAGGAAGAAGGAAAAACGAGTAATGTATTGATCAATGCGCCCTAATGATATGCTACCGCCCTTATCTTGGTAGCGCTTTATCTTGTATTCATCTGGAATACTATTCACATTAGGAGCGCTGATTCTCCCGAAAACCTTTGATTTGATACCGATCTCGGTGCAATCACACTCTCTATTATTAGCAATGGTGGCTACGGCAGCTCGCATCAATACGAGGGTATTAACAGACATGCGTAATTTATCACGATAATCATAAGTACGCATTTCTCCTGCATCTACGACTCTAAACCAAGCCCTCCACCAATCATTTTTATCTTTCCAGGTTTCTTTACCATGTTTTTTCTCTATCTCTGTGAGTACAGCAATCGTATTGCCCATAGCATATAATTCTCCTACCATCAATGTGTCAGCTGCATTTTGACGTGTGGCGAGAACAGCATTCCTTACGTCAGCCACTCCCCATGGGTGATAATCCCAGTCTTCCTCTCCAGAACCTACGATATAATTAAAATAATCTCCCTTGTTTAGTCTAATAAACTTAGTGGAATGCTCCCCATTGTCACCACGAGCATTCTCTTGTCTTGTATATTCTCCCACATAACAAAGCTTACTCCATGAACCCCAATAAACCTTTTCCTTCTTCGTCTGTTGCTCTCCCTTTAGTTCTTTTGATTTACCTTCATGGTTAGGTACTAATACAAGCTCATGTTCCATTCTCCATTCATTGGCATTAGGCAGTGGGGAATACACTCCAAATTGCGAGGAACCTGATGGATTGCGGCAACCCGAAAAACATTTTTCATGGTATGTCCAGTGAGTCTTAAGCCATTGAACTGCGTATGCATCGTTGGATGAACACTTTCCTAAAATTCCTTCTGGATATCTGGTATTCCAACTGCTATAGCCACCTAAATGACCCTCTATAGTCCTCCCCCCATTAGGTTTGAAATACAGCGCGACCTTACCTGGAGAAATGTTGCATAGTTTATTGTCACCAATGGCATAACTGCTGTATTCAGGTTCACTTTCAAGCTTTCCCGCTGATATCAACATCAACGCACGTAGTTCTTGCCCACCACTCTTGGATGCCAAGTGCGACCACAGCAGCTGCCCATTGACTCTCACTCCTCCCTTTTTATTCTCGCGCCTGCAAAATACCAAGGGAACCGGAGAACCTAAAACTGCTAACGATTGGACAGCAGAAAATGAGCTGGTAGGAGCAAACCGCTTGGATCCTATGGAATCATCTGTTTCTAAGGAAGGTGGAGCTGTTGCACCTTGCTCCTTTGGCTTCGGCCTCAAAAGGAAGGACACTGCCGTCAACGCAACACCAATTGCTAAGTTGATCGCAATAACAGTCCACATTGCAGCCGATATCGGCTCATTCCTTATATCAGGTACGTGGTCGTACTCCTTAGACCTCTTACCGTTGTGAGCTGCTGTTAAATCGCAGAAATGCCAATACTCCTCTTCCGTTAAATTGAGGGCCTCAATAATCTGGACTTCTACGGGCAGTAAATTGCGACGAGTGGAAGGGCCTCTGTAGGGGACCATCTCACCGCCCGGCCTTCTGATATGTTCAGCCATCCATATTCCCAATAAACAGCCATTCCATAACCACCATTCTCGCCTTCACAGAGTGCTACTGCTCCAATTCTAGGGGTGGAAATTTGGTGACCCCAACGCTCTAGCTCCTCTTTGAATATTGAATAATCACGGTGCTTCAACCTGCGATACCACGTACGTTCCGCTCTCGGGGTGGGAATACCGTAACTAGCCAGTACGGTCTGGGCCAGACTTAAACAGTCAACTGCACCATGGCGCTCGGGGTCAGCGCCCAACCTGTAACCCATACCGATCAGTTTGGCAGGATTCAACTGTTTGTGATCTGACCAGTCGTTGGCAAAGACCCGACCTTACTCTTGGTCAAGACAAAATTTGGAACAGTTGATCCGACAGCATCTACCGCACTGCTTAAGGTCATCTCAATGGTTTCGGCGTCATAGCTCATAGAAATCACTAGCCAATGCTCTACTGACAGGATTTTCTGCACAGCCCAAGTCTTGTTGTTCATTAAGCATGTGGCAACCTTGACTTTTGACTTATTCTCCACTGCTTCTGTCGCATAGGTTATGGCTATCTTGTTGTTCGCTAAAACCATCCCGCTCTCTAGGTTGTTTCCATTGTTGGTGACGGTCGAGCCTTGATAGATGAATGGGAGGTATTTATATTCTTTCGAGGCAGTATCCCATTGGTGCTGATAGCTGATTGAACCGAGCTCGGAATTCTGGAAACGCCCCGTTCCCTTGATGTAGATAAACGTCGTTATCGCAATTAAGCTGCTCATGGCATACCCAAAGTTGCACGCTGCGATCTATTGTTGCGCAGCCCCTTCATTGTACGGGCCTGTCCCTGCTTGGCTCCTTCCCTTGCGGCGGTGGCAATCAACTCAGGAATGGCAGATTTTGGAAGATATTCGTCACCGTTAAAGTTCAGTTGTGGGCCACTGTAGGACATATTGACTGGTACTTGTCCTGGCCCGTATGAATTGCTGTTTCCGGGTGAATATGCATTTAGTGCATGGTTGGGGACGATATTTCCAGAACTACCTTGTGGGACAAAAAGTTCTGGACCCCTTTCGCCAACTACATATGGTTGCCCTTGAGTGACAGGGCCACCCATGGCTAAACCTGGGGCAGCAGTGAGACCGATGGAATTAGCTCCCTCCAAGCTGACGTTCGGAGTAGGGCCAGCACCGCCGCTGCCACTAAATGCGCTTGTTAAAATACCTATCGCCTTCATTACCAATGCCTTTGCAATCATGTCGGTGGCCATTTTTATGAATGAAGCTCCTATAGATTTAAACATATCAGAAAATGCTTCTTTCGCTGTTGTCGTGCCGTCGATCAATCCTGTGATTGCACTGGTCATCGCACCACTTAATGCACTAGCAACAGTGCTTGCCATCTCCGCCATAGCGGCCCTTACATCTGTTATCTCTTTTTTCCATCTTGCAAACAGATTGTTAAGTGGGTCTTTCAGTTGAAGTTGTAACTTGACTCCACGGTCGATCTCGTCAAATAGTTCTTCATACTTTTCTCTCAATGCCTTAACATTTGTCACTCCATCCTTTTCTGCTTCAGTTAGTTGTTGACGAAGTTGAAGCTTTTTTATCTCACCGTCTATTATTTCACCGCTAACACCTTCCATCTCCAGTCTTGTCCGTTCTCGTAAAATCTCATTTCTATTCTCTAAGTTCTCTGTGGCTGAATTCACACTCTCTAAAGCTGAAGTTTCTCTTGCTAATGCTGCAATCGATTCTTGAAGCATGAGCTTTTTTTCAAGAGTCTCTAACTGCTTTGTTTGTGCTGCTTGAGTCATCTCAAGCATACGAACTTTCTCTTCCTCGTTGAGGCTCGTATTTCCATTCAATCCTTTTTCAAATTGCTTTTGCTCTTCCATCATGCGAGCAACATTGACAGTCATTTGATTGCCGACACTCGCATTGTCTGTACCAGATATGGCTGCATCACGGGTTAGCTCTGCTAAAGCTTTCTCGTCTTGTAAACCTTCCAGAGGAATGTTGGGATAGAACTTCTTGATCACGTCCTGGAACTGAGCCTCGGTCTCCATTGAGCTGCTCTGCTCTCTTATGCCCACTAACCGTTTCTCTAGGTCGATCCACTGATCATTCAGACCAGCAATTTCTTTTGATGAAATGTCCGGTATATCTTGCTTTGCTTCTTCTAGTAAGTTTGTAGCGGGTATTGTGCCTTTGAACTTTCCGTGGATGATTCGGTATGCAGTGCCGTCAGGCGTCATGAATACGGCGTTGTCACCCCACTGTCCTGCGGTGTTTTGCTGCCATTTGGCGTTACCTTTGAGGCTTAATTCAGCTCCCTCCCCAAAGGCGTAATCCCATGCTCGGTGTTCTCTTCCATTGCCGCGCGATGCACCAAATTGACCACCATTAACAGTCGTGCCAGAACTCAATGCTCGGCCATTAACCTGGACAAATTGATCCAGGGCGGAACGATCAAAATGCTGACCATCTACACGCGCAATATCGAAATGAGCACCATATTCATTAGGCCCTTTAGGACCGATGCCGCCCTGAACATATACCCCTTTTGAAGTGCCGGTCCCGCTTTTTGAAGTGCCGGTCCCGCTACGTGCAGCAGCTTCTTCATTGGCTTGTTCAATGCGTTTTTTACCTACTTCGAGCTCGAATTGGCCAATCTTCTTGCGTAGCTTGTTGATTGATTCTTGAATCTTGAAACGATAATCTTCTACTAACTTTTCACGGCTTTGCATCGTCAGCTGTAATTGTTGCTTAGCGGCTTCAGCATCAAGCTCGCCTTTCTTGCGGGTCACTAAATACCTGTTCAATGCCTCAAGGGCTGTGCGTGATGCACCTTCTTCGCCCTCAATCAGCTTCTTGTTCTTTAAGTCCATTTCACGGATCTTCTGCTGTCCTATAGCTCGGAATAAATCCACTTCCTTACGAGCTACCTCCATACGCTTGTTGAATACTGCATCTTCTTGTTGGCGCTTTAATGCAGCGATCTCTTTGACTAACTTCTTCTCGTTCTTGGCACGTATCTCTGCATCTGCTTTTGCGTTGTTCTCACCTAGCTTGGCTTCTAATTCCGCAATCTCCTTCTTTTGCTGTTTGATCAGGTCCGCTAAACGAATCTGCGCCCTCCTTGCATTTCTACCGGCATGTCCTCCTATTGTTATCTCTCCTACTACCTGCTTATCCAGGTTTTCTTTGAGAGAACTCGTAAGTTCGTCGATCTTACTCTTCAAATCACTTGTTGCTATATCACGAAGACGCTTCTCTAAGGAAGAGAGCCCGCCACTGGCTGCCTTCTCTGCTGTGTCATCCAACAACTTGATTGACTTCTGTAGCTTTTTATCTTCTGCTACACGAGATGCATGTCTCTGGAAAGCAGATACGATCTCGACAAGAGCAACTAATGCCAGCTGGACTGCGATCAACCACAAGTTGGCTTTGATAAAGCCCTTAAATTTACCTGCCAGTGATTTGACACCTACTCCCATCGTTGCAATACTAAGGCCGCTCTTTCTGGCTGTTTTGCCTATCATTACTAGCTGTGCATTTAACTTCGCCATGTCAAAGGCGGCTTTCTTGGATACCGCCCCAGTGGCAACACCCATACTTATGAATGCTTGCGTAGCCCTACCGATAGTCACCATCAGTGTGCCTAGCGCTTTGAGTATCATCCCTATACCTACCTTGACTTTTTGAACCATCGCAAAGAAACCCCTTATCGCAGCAAGTACAATACCCTTGAATAACACTATCTTTGTGATCAAGGTGGCGAATGCTATGACACCTGTAGCTTCTAATAGTTTGAAGGTAACTTGCATACGCACAATCCCTTCAACAATTGGCAGTTTCAGGAAGTTAGCCCACAATCTAATTAGTTCCGCTGAATAGCTTATTGTCCCTCCCAGAAGTGGTGCCACTGCAGCTAACGTGCCTACGAGCGACTCAAACTGAGCAAGGCTCAAATCAACAACAACTGATGCTAATTCAGAAAACGCCTTGGTTAGGTTTGCGATTGAACCTGCCAGAACTCCAAATATGGAACTAAAAGCACCTGATAAGCTATCCATCATTTGGGACAGCTTGGCATTCAAGGCACCTAAAGCCGTATTGATCTGATTAAAAACGGCAACCGAACTTTCCTTTAATTTCTCACCTGTCGCATCCTTAAATAGGTCTTCGTAACTTAAACTATTAAATCCGGCGGCACCTGCTAAGCCTGTCCCAATCGTTGCACCGATCTTTCCTATACGACCACCAATATCTGTTATGGTACTAAGAGATTTGATCAGTACCTGATAAACCAATGTCAACCCATTCAACAAGGGATCGAGGCTCGTTGTACCTATCGCTCTCGTGAATTCTTCCCAGACCTCAACGATGTTGGAAGTTACACCCGCTAGTCCCCGTGCCGCTAGTGCCTGTCCTGCTACTGCAGTCCCCAGTCGTTCCTCCAGAAACTTGGCGACACCCCCTACCTGCGACTTCGCTTTCTGAATATCCTCGCTTTTGATGTTTAAAGCTTTAGCCAAGTAAGAGTCAACACTGATGTTGCCCTGGAGAATCGAAGTGACTTCCTGTCTGGCCTGACGTAATGGGATACCGAAGGTGCCAAGAGCACCAGCGAAGTTAATTGCTAAATCTTCAGCTTGCTTCAGGTTGATCCCAATTTGACCCGCCTGACTGGCTACAACCCCAAAAACCTCTACGACTTGACCTGAGGTGACACCTGCTAGATCCAAGGTGCGACGGCGTATAGATTCAACCCGCTTATCAATAGAACCATTCAGTGCATTGATCTTCTCAAGTGGATCAGTAATCTTCTGACCATTTACGAACACATCATTCGTAGATGCCAGTGTGGTCTTGGTCTTCAGCAGTGTTTCTTCAAAACGAGCCGCTTGGCCAATAGTTTGACTCCAGAATCCTCCGAAACTCCGCTTTAAAACACCAACAGCAGCATTGATACCATAGAAAGCGATTGTGACTTTTGCCGTAACATCTACCAATTTCATCGCAGATCTTGTTGCGGATTCGAAAGATCCTGTAAGGAATACCTTAGGATCTGTATCTTTTGCGAGCCTACCTACTGAATCCCTTACTGCCTCTGTACTCGTATAAACAGTCTTTACAGCTGTCGAGGCTGCCTTACCTGCTGACTTAAATGCGTTGCCATATGCCTTTACGTTTATTACGTTTACTGCTATCTTCCGTGCTCGGGTCGCCTTGTCGGCGATCCTTTGAAGCTGCTCAAATGAACGCTTCGCCTGCGATATATCCGCGTTGACGCTAACTGAATAACCGGCCACTTAATCTCGCCATATTCGATACGCACATTCTAGGTCTGGGTCTCGGGAGGCTTCATTAGTGCCGCATAGACATACATGGGGATTCTCCTTGAGCGAACTAAAGTTGCGAGTATGTGAGACGTGGCTGGATCTGGGCCTAATTCCTCTGAATTTCGAGGCTTCCAGTTGGGATAGGGGAGAAAGTCCTTTGGCTTGGACTCAGGTGGCTTCCTCTTACTGCCTGAAAAAGCATGGGCTGTCTGCAGGACGATACAAGCTAATTGAGCCGAAGTTACAGAATCTACGTTTGCCTTGTACTTCTCCTGATCGTCGATTCGATGGATTATTTGACGAATCAGACCTATCGGTGTGCGAACGAAGCTCTCTGCTGTGAAGTCCGACCCTAATGGAGAGAACCGTACTCGGTAATAAACCTCCTCCCAGTCCGGTGGGGAACTGCGGAGGTATTTATCGGTGATCTCTAGGAGATCGTCTGGGGAGGTAGTAGCGCTTGATCTTCCTCGGGCTTTCCCACTTCAGGCCATCCATCACGTTCCCAAAGAATGAATTGGAATACCTCTTCAAGCAACTTGGTGGGCATCGCCTCAGTGTCATCCATTGACCAATCTGAAAGCTTGTCCCACGATTTCTTTAGCTTGGCCTCTCCTCGGTAGCGCATTACTAAAGTTACGAATTCACACTGTTGTTCTACTGCCCCTACATTGTCACCCTGTAGTTGCTCTAGCTGCTCTGCGTAATCCAAGGCCAGGTTCTCCTTGTCATCGTCACCGATGCTTCCCATCAGATCAATGGCCTCTTTCGTGGTGATCTCCTTGTCCTTGGCTATCTGCTGAGCCAGTTTGATCGATTTAAACGTGGTCTTCGACTGCTTGCGGGTGATCTCTTCGATTCCCTTGGACTCTCCAGGTGTCAGATCCTTGTATATGGGGAAGCGGAACGGACCAATGGAGTGATACTCATTGGGAGTGAAAAGTATGGATGCATACTTGCTCATAAGTGTGCAGGCAACTGAACATTCCAAGCTTTATAGGTCGCTGGAGTGCGCAGTAGTTCCGAAGGTATTTCAATTGACAGCTTAACAGACTTATCCGTTAAGCGCATAGAAGTCCGCTTGATCCCTGCACTTAAATAGAGGGCTCCACACATGAGAGTGCCCTCCTCCTCGTCAAACTCACAATTGACGGCAAATACATTTGCGTCTTGACCTATGAGTAGATCATGCTTCGACACGCGACTCCTGTTTGGGGCTCTATTACAAGACTAAGGGATATTGACGTTTAATCCGCTAATCGTATAAACTAATCGTGGATCGGGGCGGATAGAAGGCACCTTCTGACAGCACGGTGCTTTCTATTTCGACTCACTTTTCCACACAAAGAAAAACCACCCATGGGATATGGGTGGCACAGTGTTCTTTCCGAGCTCGGTTCCTACTGGATACCGCCGTATGGAATCGGAGTGGCATTATCAGAGTCATACAGACCGAAGACTGGCTTGCCTCTGGAGACCAGATCAAAACTTACTTCAGTCAGACCATCGGGGTTGGCAGCCTCCGAATAGTTGGA
>Ga0080013_1003017_pt1 | contig 18542 bp, 30 predicted proteins | sample ETNvirenome_6_85_FD_69236 | JGI IMG/M metagenome (GOLD analysis project Ga0080013, IMG submission 69236) | Marine viral communities from the Pacific Ocean - ETNP_6_85 (SPADES assembly) (version 2) | ecosystem: Environmental > Aquatic > Marine > Oceanic | place: Pacific Ocean | collected 2013-06-19 | reverse complement strand
GTTTTGTCATATACATGCCAAACACCATCTCTATTTTCTAAAGGCATAATTTCATATTGATTACCCTGTTGGTAAAGCGCACTTCCACCATTAGTTAAATTAGCTAATGTAAAACATAACCCGCCCAACATTTTTCGAGAACCCAATTTAAATTTTATACCTGAATATGCTAAACCAGGAACTAATAAAATCCCAAGCACAAACGCAATCACTATGAATGCAACTGTAGTAACAGACACCATTAGAAACCTCCTATGAATAACGGAACAATTTCTGTTATCTGTTGTGTGTATTGTGATTTAGTTAGATACATAATACCAGCTACAGCAGCAAACCCAACTCCGAAAAACGTTAGACCCAACATAGTTTCTAAAGCTTTCCCACCGTGATATTTTTGTTGACTTAATCTAACAAACTCATCAGTCATCTCACATAAAAATGGACTTGCAGAACCACTTATTAATGCAACCCAATCTCTCATGTTTACTAAACCTGGAGTATTATCTATAGAAACAAAACGACAATAAGCAGTCACCGACTGTTCAGAACCTTCATCAAATACATGAACATGGTTTTGGTTTTGAACCATATCTTTAAAGTGTGTACCTATGTCTGCTAAGGGTGGATTAAACAAACAGTTAGTACGTTCATCTGCAAACAGTACAGGCTTTTGATTCCAATACCCAATGCATCCATATACATCTTCAAAATATCCTTTGCTCTTTTTACTCAATTGGATATACTCACTTTGTAATTGTCCATCAAAATCTGAAGGGTATATGGTAATAGATCCATGCTTCCTTTGCAAAAACATCATGCGATCATAAAACCGAGTAGCCAATCCAAAATAAAAATCAGCTATCTTAGTTCTTTTTTCAATAGGCAATCTATCAATCATTAGAGCAGGTACAAAAAATACCAATACTCCTAATGTAAATGTAATTAATAATGTAGTTATCATCTTCTAAATAATCCTTTTTTCTTTGGGGCTGGTTCACTAACATCTCTACGTTCAGAAACAGCAAACACCGAAGCATTCATTTCTTGTTGCCATCCCATTCTCGATCTTGAACTTCTGGAAATAGAAGCCAAGATAGATTGTTTAATCCGTATCCTTTCGGAAGTAGTTAATGAAGATATCTTTTCACTTTTATCATTATACAAGAAAGACCGATAGTCTCCTTGCACACACGATTCTACTTGGGGATGTATACAAAAGTATTCTAACTCTTGTAGTTTAACCATCCATTTATATTCTGAAGTCTCTGCATCTGTTTGATTTCCTAATACAAAATCAGCAGCTAATAAGTTCTCCAATTCTGGAGTAGTTGTTATTCTACTATGTACGAGTTGATCGAACATAGGCTTCTCTCGTTTCTTCTTTAGTAATATATTCTGTGCTAATTGGTTTGCGCTCTTAGATAGTTCTGCATTTTCAGACATCCTTTGCGCAGCTTGCACAGTGTGTAGTTCTTCAGTTTTCATAATCGTAAGTGTATACTAGTTATAATATGGTGTACGTACGTACGCTTTTTGTTCATTCTTCGTTACCTCTACTATTTTTATTTTTCTGATTCTGTACTTTTGCGTACTTCTTCTTTTTTCTATCACACCATACTCTAAGAGCGTCACCAGTAGGATGAGGGTCTGGTACTGGTATATTATAAAATGGATAATAATGTTTGCTTTCTTCTTCACATTTCGTTAAACAATCCTCCCAGGTCGGTTTTTTCCCACCCTTGACTGGTTTGTACTTATAGCTCATTACGGCCATATAAACAGCACGGTCAGCCAACATGGTACGGTCTTCTTCTGTAGCACCTTCTTCCAGTAGTTCATTTTCTAACACTTTGTCCATGTCAAACTCCTCACTCTCTAAGAGAAGGTCTTTTTGTCTTCCCAACTCTTCAAACAAGGGATCTCCATCCAATGGTAAAAATCTAACCCGTTCACCTACATGTCTTAAACGCAAATCCCCAGTACCAAACCGTGTACCCACCTTGTAAGGTACATAATAAAATTTCGGATGGACTTGACAAGTAAGAACGTAATCCATTAACCTACGAAGTCTGGGATCCATACCGCCATAATTTGCCGTAGTCATAATGACTATGATCCTTTTTTTACGCATTATTTCAAAAGTCCTCGCCATGTTAACATTTTTGTTAGACATAGCTCTACGACTGTCTGCACCACCAGCACCAACAATTTCATCTAAAATTATTACTGAAGGCTGTTCAGGACCTGGATGTTCTCGAAAACGCTTTAAAAAAGCAGCAGCAGACAAAACCATGTCTTCTTCTGTTAACTCCCATCCAACCTCATTAGATATATCATAAGCTAAGTTTAATGCGGCAGAAGTCTTCCCAACCCCCAATCTGGAATCAATAGCATCCACACAAATTTTACAACCAGATTTAGCAGGACCATATATATAATCTTCCATCAAATCATTCCAAAATTCAGTTTCGGTAATATCTATAACTCCAGAAATTGTTACACTCATCTTCTTTGTTGCTCCTGTTCTTTTCGCCTTTTCCACACAACGTCTGCACGATGAATTCCATCCCTTTCAATCTTTAGATGTAAATCTAAACCAACTTCGGCATAAAATTCTAAAATAGCTCGATGAGCTTTCCATAATGCATCCCAAGGCATTTGAATCTGTTTTATTTGCGTTTTAACGTCAACTCCTCTACCAATCAATACAATTTCTTCTTCTACAGTATAATCAATAGTTAATGGCAAATCCATTAAACATTTTAAACCTTTTAATTCAATTTGGTCTTTATCAATGTTTAAACTTTTAACATCTTTTGGAACATCAAGTTTACCCAGTGGATATTCATTCCAATAGTCAATTTTAAGATTTGGGGTATTTCTCATCGATTGCTCAATTAATAACAATACCTTTTGCAACGATCTACGATATATAGTACAAGTATCATAATCATCTGTGGCTGTATCATCTAATATAGCTTCATCTACTGCCAATAATGTTTCATACAACTGTTCTTCCATATCAAACAACTGTTGGATACGATAGATTTGTTTGTACAAAGCTACATCTTCTACAGTTGTTATTGGGTCTTTTGTAAACTCAAGTTCCATAATAATACCTCAACACCACTCGATAATGGTCAAAGAATGCAATTCCAATAAACAATAAAGCCAAAGCCATTGCCATTAAAATTAATTTAACCAAAAGCAAATTAGGATTCAACACCTGAAGAATTCCACACAAACCTACACATAATAACATAGGAATCGCTAAAACCTCTAAAAAGGCTTTATGTTGGGGATTTAATCCCATTTTCCTATCTATAGACAATAAATCATCTCTATGCAAAGCAATATCTACTAATTCTCTTACAGCATCGGCTCGATGCTCACAATAAAGTATCCTCGATTGTTGATAATCTTCGATACCTTTAAGTTGATCAGGTGTAAAACGAACAGAAATTTGAGTCTTTTTTTCTGAATTAGACATCTTTTAATTTATTAAAAGGAACACAGTGTCCTTTCCCCCTATTGAATTCGATGAATCTCAATGGGATTAGATGAAATTTGTTTTGGAGGTATATATACTTAGCCGTTATTAGGGTAAACTGTAATGGAGTTAAAAACTAAATTACAAGCGGTACATAATCAAGTTCGCACGGTCATATCGGCTGGTGTGATAGGCATTGCCATACTATTGATCATCCTTATATATGATCAGGTCAGCGGCGCACTTCCTACACCCACTGCCACAGCACTTGCAAACGCCACAACCAATGTGACGAATACCTTTGCCAGTGCCATGGAGCTTGCGCCTGTCATTATTCTTGTATTAATTGCAAGTATAGTGATCGCCGTCGTACAAAGGTTCCGCTAGTACAGAAACCTCGTATAGTAAACCATAACTAATGGAGTCCGAACACGGCTAATTGCATGGGACTCCACCCAATTTACCTAACGCCGAGTTTATATTCTTTAAGGACATATATGTATTAAAATGCCATTAGGTCAACTCTTTATTATTGGGGTAGCTGGTTTTGGATTTATAATAATAATGATGTGGTTGGTATTTTTTGGAATAAAACATCATGGATAAAAGAAAAATAAGACCAGTAGGTGTTGGAAAAGGATACAAACTATCAGACGAAGTCCGAAACGAAATATACGAAATGTATTTTAACGGTCCGTATGGAATGCGTGGCATTGCTTATAAGTTGGGAATTAATAAAAGCACTGTACGCAGACACATCCAGCAAATGCGAGAGGATCATGAATCGATATAATCCAATAACAGAAGAACAGAAAGAACAAATAAGGGACTTATATTTTAATCAAGGGTATGGACAACAGAGTACTGCAAAGAAAGTAGGAGTGAGTAGAAGTACCGTTAAAAGAATTCTTAATGACGAACCAGCAGAGGTGTGGTATACCTATTGGGGGATGCAAAAACAAAATGAAAGTGGAACCGTTTAACCCAGAAGCACCAGAAAAAGGCGCAAGAGTATGGCTAACGCAATCAGAATTAATTACATTTAAAGAATGCGCTCCTCACGATAAGGCAAAAATAGCCATCTCTCTATGTTCATGTGGACTTAGAGTTTCAGAAGCTGTAAAAATAACTAACAACGATCGATTTAAAGACGATAGGGGTTGGATGTTGGGAGTAATAGGAAAAGGAAACAAGTACCGAGAAGTACCTATTCCTGATTCATTATCTATGGTAGATTTAGAGTTAGGGATAAGTGATAGAACTGTAAGACGATGGGTAAATGAAACGGCAGAAAAATATTACTGGTTACATTTAGCTCATTCTAATTCTCAACCATCTTATCAAAGCCACGACATCTACCACCTTAGTCCTCATGATTTGCGCAGAACCTGGGGAACACTGTTATTACAAGCAGGCGTCGAGCCTGTTATTGTAATGGCATGGGGGGGCTGGGAGTCATGGGAAGTGTTCAGACAACACTACTTAGACGTAGCCAACCCCGAATGGCAAGCAAAAGAACGAGAGAAAGTACCGTGGTTATAATAATAACTCCCTGGGAAAGATGGCCCAGGGATTTTAACTCATCAATGACGACTCGAACAGAGTCTAGGTCTGTCGCAGAGACCTATCGTTATGTGGTAAGAGATGGATTTAAATCTGTCGGCGTTTAACTAACGCATATGCCGAATATATATAAGATCTTATGTGTTATCTTATTAATTCTTTTTATTCCTTGGATACTCAGTGCATCTGCCGTTGCAGGAGAACAACAGGTTATTCTAAATGAAACATGGGTACCGAATACAGCAGCAGCTACTAATTTAGTCCAGTCTAATTTAGATGGAGTCATCTACGATCCCTACCCTGTAGTTAAAACCAATGGCACTACTACCCCGAAAGTATTAACGGTAGAAGGAATTGACTACAAATTCTACAATACAAACGGAACCGTCCAAGCAATAGCTGGAGGAAAGTTAGATGGGTTGACTGATGCATCTATAGATTATTCTTATGTTGCACCAAACAAAGCAGCCCAAACTCAACTTAATATGTTAGCAGGTCTTATTAAATCAGTTGGAGCAATACTACCATTAATCTTAATTGTAGTGGCGTTAATTGGTTCATTAGTAATATTAGGGAGAAGCTAATGGATGTAACAAGTTTTTGGATAATTGGATTGTTAGCAGTCTTATCAAGTGGTTATTCCATGTCCTCTCGATCTGATTTAGATCCGTTAATGACTGGAGCATTTAGTTTAATTATGTGGATCGTTTTTGCGTTTTCTGCCTACAGTGTACAAGTTTCTGTAGGTGGAGGTTCGAGTGTTACCCATTCGTACCCTGCATTAGCTTTGTTAGGCATTTTAGGAGCAGTCATTATGTTTTTAACAATATTAGAAAATGCATTTGACTTTAGTTTCATTGATGAGTTAGATACAATAATGGGAGGTAAGTAATTGCAATGGCTACTAATGAATTTGATCCGGTTTCAAGAGAAGAGCTAATCAAAAGAGCAGCACCAAAAAAATCAGCATTACAAATTCATAAAGAAGAACAAGAAGCAAAGAAGCAACAAAGAATAGAAGAAGAAAACCAAGAACGTATTCTAAGAAATAGAGGAACAAGTTTAGCACGGGAAAGAGAAAGAGCAAAAGCGGAAGCAGATAGAGCAAAATACGAAGCAGATTTGGCAGCATACAATGAACAACAAACACAAATCCAAAGAGGAGAATTAGTTAGAAACTTACCCGTAGATTCTGATTTAGCTGAATTTGGTGCAGCAAGTACAGCACCTGGTTTAATGCTAACCAGACCTGACAAACCAATAGAAGCTGCTATTGAACCTGTAAGAAGTAAATATCAAAGTAGGCCCGAATGGATATGGGACCCTGAAAGAGATGAAGAATTTGAAGGTGATATCGGAGGAGAAAGATATGCTCGATACGTAACCGAAGTCCTTCGAGAAGATCCGATAGATGGGGAATATGGCCCTGGCATTCTTCAAGATTCAGAGTGGGGAACAAAAGTAATAAGGCCACAATTAGGAACACGTGTAGAAGGATACTTTGAAAAAGCAGGATTAGATGCTCCGGTTATTATTGAAGAGACATGGCTTAAACGAGATGAAGTAGAACCCTATACAGCTTATAATCCAGGAGCTGCATTTGTTGATACATCTCCAGTAACACCAGGCACAAGATGGGCTGGTAATATAATTATGGATACTATTGATTGGGATCTTTTAGAGTATGATGTACCCCAAGCGGCTATGATGACAAGAACTGAATACCAAGAAGCCCGTGCTGCACAATTCCCTGACATTATATTACCTGATAAAAGTATGACTCCAAGAGATCCAAGACACACTCAAAGAGATACGTATACTGTAAGGGGATATGAAGTTGATAGGGATCTATTTAGAGACGTAGATCCTATTGATGCTGCTTTAGAATTAGATGAATTATCTGAATACGAATTTGATAACATAGACTTTAGAGTTGCACGTGATGATTTCCGTGGTGGATTTACTGATGGGAGTATGTCCCCTGGAGAACGTACGGCAAAAGCAATACAATCAGGAAGAGGATCTGCTCCAGATTATTTAACCCAATTTGATAAAGACTTAGAATTAGAATTTGGATCTGGATACGAAAGTAGATGGGACCCAAACAAAATAGATCCTGAATTTAGAAAAGCATTTAATGAATTAAAGAAAGGAGGAAAGGGAAGGATTGTTGGTTCTACTGTAGAAACCGCATGGAACTTAGTGCCTAATGCATTGTACGGGGTATATATGGCTCCTACTATCAGTAAACAACAATGGAAACAAGTAATTAAAGAATTAGATCCAATAGGAGATGCACAAAGCAGATATGCACAAGACCCATACGGATTTTATGGAGATGTAGCAGGAAGTCTAATTGGATTTACTGGAGGAGTAGCTGCCATATCAAAACTACCTGGAGTAGCTGGAAAAACATTACCACGGCCAATAGTTTGGGCAGTCCAACCAGATGAAGAAATATTAACCATGTTGGGGTCTAAAGCTTTCCCCGACTTTACAAAAAGAATTGGTGGGACATTCGATTGGGAAGAGGCAACTGCAATGGCAGTAAAAAAACAATTAGATAGGACAAAAGCAACGTTTAGAAAAACAACCATTCGAGGTGTAGAATTAGAACGTGAAGTAAATGAATTAAAAAAGCTACAGAAAAGAACAAGCAATGACGAACGTGGAATGCTAAAAAATAAACTAATTCAAGAAAAAATTAGAAGAACTAATGCGGAAATAGAATATGAAAAAGAAACAGAAGCATTAAGAAGAGCAGGTGTGGAAACCGATCTTGAAGCAGACATTAGAAGAATTAATTTTGAAACTGATTTAGAATATTTTGAATTAGATTCTGAATTAGAAGCAATGGAATTAGATTTAGAATATGATTCTGAATTAGAATATCGTCCTGAAATGGAGTACGAAGGAGAATTTGAAGGGGAAGTAGAAGCAGAGATGGAAATGGAAATGGAAATGGAAATGGAGTTAGAAGCAGAGATGGAAATGGAAATGGAAATGGAAATGGAAATGGAATTAGAAGCAGAAATAGAAGCAGAAATAGAAGCAGAGATGGAAATAGAACCTGAATTAGAAATAGAATTAGACTTTGATGAAGATGATGTAGTTAAAAGAAAACGAATGCCATTCCAATTATTCCCTAAGACCGTCAAATTTGAACGCTATGCTGCTGTAAAGACTAAACTTGATGATGACATCGAAAATCTACTGAGGGGCTTATAATGAGCGCAACAGCAGTCTTAAAATGGATTGGAGGTTTTATTATGTTCGCTGGATGGTGGTTAGCATTTGATTCTTTTATTCCTAAGTTCTTTAACCAAACCAGTTGCCAGATAGGAAATTCACCTGGATTAAGTCATTGTTCTACGGGTGTTAGCTATATGACTCAAGGGTGGGAAATCATGTTGATACTTGTCGCTTTAGCTTTAACCTTCGCCTTCTTAATGGAAGCCATGAATGAAGCTGGTGGATTTGTACAAGGGAGAAGAAGATGACTGGGTACAAATGGAAATGGAATAGACATTTTGACGGAGACAAAAGAATTGGTCCACGATTTCCAAATGGTGGGTTTACACTTAAAGAAGAAATGTTAATTAAACATAAAAAAGCAATGGAGGATAAAGAACATGGCAGCAAAAAGTAAAAACTTTGCTGGGTTAAACGGTTCCAGAGACAGTCCAAAACATAATATGTCTAAAACAGACATGGCAAGGATATTTTTAGCCAAAATGGAAGGACCTCGAATGGAAAGTGGTGCATTTACTACAGCTGAAGATATTTCAATGAAAGAACGAGGTGGGTTTGCATTTGGAGGACAAGTAGGAGCCAGAGAAGCATCATATGACGCTTCGATTGGAGAATATAGTTATGGAGAAGAACCAACAGATATATTTGGAGATCCTACAACTCGAAGAGGAATTCTAGAAGCTGAATTCTTTTCACAATCTTTGCCAAAGCCACAATGGGATGGTGAAATGATAGGTCCACGATTTGAAAGTGGTGCTTTTACTCCGGCAGCAGATAGACAAATGAGAGAATCTTGGAGGGAAACCCAAACAGATGCAATGGGTGCTGTAAGAGATGAACGTATGTCTCAAGCACAACGATTACGAAAAGCAGATGCAACAGCAAACAGAAGAGAATATAATCGTATAGGTGAGCTTTATTCAAGATTGGGAACTCAAATTAGAAACGAACCAAACGCATTAAAAAGACAAGCATTAATCCGAGAAAGAAATGCATTAATTAATGACGGTCAAAATTTAGCACAAACATTAGGCATTGATAGAATCCCTGGTGTATTTCCATTCGTACAACCAACTGCAACAGGAGTAGGAGCAACATTAGGAGCTACTATTGGATCTGGAGCATTAGGTGGTGCAGCAACGGAAAGATTAGGAAGGGGAGCTGGAATTCGAAGAGGAAGTATGTTTCGTGGAACGAGTTATTCTACAACTGGAGCAATCAATGGAGTGATGAAAGCATTAGCGGGAATGTTTATATTATTTATTTTTATAGGGGTATTTTATTTAGTCTTTGGCCCAATATATGACAGTCTTATCTTTAACTTTACTAACATAGTTTCAGCAGATGGGGATGCAACATTAGGCGGAAAAAGCATCCCTGCTTTGTATGATAATGTAGCAAAAGTTATATTGGTATGGGTACCTCTCATAGTATTTGCTGGAGCATTATACAAATTAACAGCTTTAGTATTTGAGAGAGAATCAGGTTCACGAACCACTGAGGAATCCGAATGGGATCTTATGGGGTCTATGGACAATACTGACTTAGATATGGGTTCTGATCCAAGTGTATTCGAATCATATGGGGGTGGGTGGTAACCCCGATGGATTTAAAAAGTGGGGTTACATTTATATAGCCATGAGTGATACATTGCAAAGACTCTTAACAGCCATTGAAGAAAGTGGCATGACTCCCGAAGAGTTTGTAGAACAAGTAAAAGAACCAACTCTTACCCGTCGTATGATTTTAGCTGGTGCAGGATTAGCTACACTCGTAGGAGTCGGTGCAGGAACAGCAGCAGCAGCCGATACTTCCACTGGACAGATATCAGCCAACTCCGTACAGGTAGCTGCCATAGAAGGTCCATCCGATACCACCGTCATTAACTTAGCTAATGATCGTGTTGATATGTCAAGCACTGAGTGGGGAAATCTCCCTCAGTATAATGGAACACCAGGTAGTGCCACTACTGTAGGTGATTTCTGGTATGATACCTCGGCAGATTAAGGAGAATATACTATGGCACAAATTGGAGAACTTAAAGTCAACACGGCAACGGGAGTTCAGAGTTTGCCAATCTTTGAGTTGGCAGACTTCGGAGCAGACGTATACAAAGTTTTTAAAGTATACACTCCTTCAGGGGTAGGAGCAGTACCTCTAATCGATCCTGGGGCTGGAACTGCTGACAGGCCGTGGTTTAAAGTTTATAGTGATGTAAGTGGTGGTTTAGTCTTAGAAGGCAACAGTACCGCCTCTTTGGCCCCTGTATGCCCATCCTACACATTAATAGATGGGTTCGCATCCTCACCTGGAAACTTTATCGGGGCAAACTTTGATAACTTGTATGGTTCGCCAGCAACGAATTTCACCCAAGTGGCCTCACCTGTGCCAACTTGTGGGGAGTCCGGACAATCATTAGAACACGCCACAACAACTGCCAGTACGTGTTTCTCAAATGCAAGTTATTGGACGGCAGGTCCGGGGTCAACTATTGAACTCTTTGCACAATTTAGCGGAACCACTAGTACATATAACATCGTGTTGATCTACTTTGGAGCGACTAGTATAGGTAATACCTATCGAGCGTTTATCGACTGGGGAAACAGTATTGTTAAACTACAAAAAGGTGGTTCGGATTTAGTAACGGCTGCTATCACAAGTAGACCGACTGGACAGTTCTGTAATATAGTAATCGATTATCGAGATAGTTCTGCAAGTGACATGACCGTCGACCTCCTCGACGATGTAAATGGTACTTCCCTAATAGGGGGTCCCATTACCTCGAACGACACCACGCACACCGGAGACAGAATTGGAATGTATGTAAAAAGTTCTGGAGCCGATCCCATATATGTAAATGCATTGAGAACAACATGAATAAAAGAATTCTACCCATACTATTTGTCATTCTATTACTTGTTCCATTAGTGGCTGCTGCTACTACTTCTTGGACTGCAACTGCTGGAACAGATTTCGTTACGGCAAGTGGAGTGGAAGTATCTTTATTAGGTGATGAAGAAATAGAAAGTGGAGACTTGTTCACTTCCACTTCGGTCACACTTCAGAACGTTACGTTTCATGGAGACAATTCAAGTGTCTCGATGTACCCTGGTCAATGGAATGGGACCTGGACAAACGTTACAGCTATGAATGTATTGGGTGGAAATTTAACTATCAATCCAGAAGATAAAAACGAACTCTCTTTTGCAAGAGGGATTACTGCTGTTAATTTTACTAATATTATTCCATCAGATAATACATTAGATTTTAGATATTCATCAAACTCTGCTGGAACAATAATCGTTCCTAACTTAACTGCAAATCAACAATGGGGAATGATTGATCCAGACAACAATGTTGGACTGGACGTAGCCATTGCGAATGCAACAGGATATGCCCATTTCGATGAAGTCCCTGTTAAAACAAATCAAGCAGTAACCATAGAGCCATTAGGTATTTTATTTATTAGGGAAGAAACACCAGAACCACATGCATTAATTAATTCAACTGATGTTACTTTAAAATTCTATGAAGATATTGATTTTAATGCAGATCTTCAAAAAGTAAAGATAGTTGAAAAGTCAACCACTAATGGACAAATAGATTTAACTGGACTCCCTGTTACTTCTGAGTTTGTAGTTATCTCTCAGGCGGAAGGATACCACCCAAGAACAACAATGATCGGTGATCTTGGATATCAAAATACTATCTTCTTATTAAACAAAAGTCAACCATCTACTAATACTCATATAGAAATTGTAGATTATACGTCTGCATATTCTCCTGATTCAAATATTTCCTTCCTTATAAAACGGCCAATTAATGTGACCAGCTATGACCCTGGCAATACTACATTTACTGGATATTCGACTTACCTTACAATAGCTGGGGATCATTTAGGAAATCCACAAGTCTTTAATGCAACTCTCAACACAATGGAAAGATACAACTTAGAAGTATCTAATGAAGCTGGAGATACCAGAAGTTTAGGTGGATTCGTTCCATCAACAGAAAGACCAGCAACTAACCCCTTACAAATAGAAATAAAAACAACAGACCAAAAATTAATAGCAGACCCTATGAGAGCTTGGAATGCAACTGTAAACACAACAGGAGTAAACCCCGTAATAAATTTACGATATAACGATCCTTTAAAAAGAACTAGTAACTTTACATGGTGGGTGACTCCCTGGAATAATGAAACCATATTGTGGCAATCTTCTCAATTCTGTAATCCAGTAAATTGTGGAAACTTAACATTCTCCGAAGGTCTATCAGGGTCATTAGGGTCCCAATACACTAATAGCACTCTCAGTGTACATGTTCAGTTCTGGAAACAATATCCAACCAGTGGAATTGTAAATGGAACTTCACAACCTCAATGGACTGATTATGTAAAAGTAGAAGAGAATAAAATCGTAAATAGACAAGGTATGTTTAGCGGTACTATTCCTATGTCTGAATTTTGGTTAAACACTGCTGCAATAGGATTGTTATTTTTAATTACTGCTGGAGCTGGAGCAATGAGTAATAAAGGATTTGCAGGAATTATTATTGTTGCCACTGCATTTATGCTAAACCAATTCGGATTTATGCCTCCTGAAATTAGAAATAGCTCATATGGGGTGGCAATGGCTTTGGCTATAGTTTATTGGTACGCAACAACAAGGAGGATATAGTATGGCAAAAGTGGAAATGGTACAAGGCTTTGTTAGTGTGATGGCACTGCTGTTAATTTTAGTTTTTGCAAATGGAGTATTAGGACTAACAGGAGTTGCAGCAGATTTTGGAATTGATAATAATGATGCATTTGGAACCGAATCAGGATTATCTGGAGGTGTAGACCAAATGGCAGACATAGAAACAGAACCAAATATGTTGACATCGTTAGCAGCAAACATTGAGTTTGCAAACCAGCTTAGGTCCGTGGTAAACTCCGTAACAAGTGCTACAAGCATTTTAACCACTTTACCCTTAGTACCTGCTTGGGTGGGACAATCTATGCTGCTGTTAACCATAGCAGGATCAGCAACATTGTGGTATTTAATATCGGGGAAGAAGATATAACATGGCTCAAGAATTAGCTGGAAATTGTTTAGGGTCCGCAGCTTCCCAAAGTGATTATATCGGCTATTGGGTTAATGGTGGGTTTATAGATGCTATTGTATGTCCATTTGCAGATTCATTTACTGGTATAGGCTTTGCGTTGCTTTTATTAGTAGGTTTACTAGTATATCTCGCCATAACTAATGAATCATTTGTTATATTGGCCATCTTGGGAATAATAGTATCTGGATTTATACTTCAAGTAGTGACATATGGTCCATTGTTAGAAGCATGGTTCTTAATAGTTATATTCTCCGTAGTAGCAGCAATTTATGGATTATATAGAAAATTAAGTAATTGATATGGACTATTTACAGTATCTAATCTATTTTGGAGCTTATATTAGTGCTGTAGTGCTACATGAATTACTCCACTATGCAACAAGTAGGTTATTGGGCTATAATCCCACAATGAGCATTTTTGGCCTTTCTGTAAGTTATATGGTCCCTGAAGATAAATTACACCACGTAAGAATAATTGCCGTTGCACCTCTTGTAGTAGCATTTGTTGTTGCAGTGGCATTATTCGCTTTCAGCACTATAACGCTTACATGGATAATGTTTTTATTGGGGTTGGTGATAAACACCAGTGGATCTGACATAAGTGTATCACGTGCTTTGGGGAATGAAAACTGGTGGACCAAGTTAGACTCTGGTATGCGTGTATTGTGTGGTGCAGCAGTTCTTTATATTGCTGCAAAAATTACGGAATATATGTATACACAAACTAATGTGTATGGAGAACAATTATTTTATTTCTATCTTGCAGATGCTTTGTCAATGTCTGCAATATTAGTAGCTTTGATTGGAATTTGTATGGCTTTTTTCCTTGATAATAATGATAGCACCTTCTCGCTAAAGTCACTCTCCAGTGGAAACACACCTCCAGTAGAAACGCGAAAAAATTAAACTCTTTATATCGATTTTCCGCCCCTTTCATTTCCACTGGAAGAAATCTGCGAATGTAGCGTCTTGAAGATTGTGTTGAACATCTGCATGTACATATAATCTTTATCCATAATCACGTGATCATTTTTGTGTTTCATCATCTGTCTAAAAGAGATATAATCAATATACCATTCAATTTCACTGATATTAATATCTCGTTGATATGATGTATTATTTTCCTTCATCATCTTTCTTTTTCTTATAATCTTTTAATTGTGATTGATTCACACCAGGTTTAATATACATCATATTAAATCTAATTCTCCTAACGTCCTTTTACCATCATGTTTCCAAATAAGATTATCAGGTGACTCTTCAATCGTAGTTTCAGTAATTGAATTTACTTGGAAAGAATCTTGGTATAGATTAGTCAATAAATTAGAAATATTGTATACTTTCCCAACTTCTAATTCAGGCAAATTATTATTCACAAAAAACGTAAATAATATTTTATCATTTTCATCTGATAGTAAACCCTTTTGAGAAATAGATGGGTGTTTACTTTCATACAATGTTTCAAGTTTCACATTGCGCAAATATGGAACAGCGACACGGTGTTCACGATGAGACTTTACCTCTGCGATAGTACCTTCAAATTCACTTTCACCAGAATATGGAATTTCCCGTTTAGGTACTACTCCTTCCATGTTCCCTGAAAGTAAACAAGTCCGTGTAAAATCAAAAATGTCATTCAATTCATCACGGACAACCCGCCTAATCTCATCTAAGCTTTCTTGATCCATCTTATTCACCTCGGACCCTATAGTACGGGATTTTATTATTTAAACCTGCTGCCGAATTTCTATAAATTAATTTAGTCATTTGTCGATTATTCCTCTGCCTCCTCTTCCTTTCTCCGTTCTGCCAATTTAACGCGGTACTTGTGCAATGTTTCCACCCTCCACAATAAAAACTCAATCTGCGATTTTTGAAAAACGACCTGATCCAGAATATCTTCGATTGAATCATCAATATATTCATCCTCACTTCTTATCTTATACTTATATTTATCTGTCATTCTTCCTCCCCAAACCATACATTTTCGCCACATTTCTCTTTAATAGTATCTACTGCCTCCATGACACAGAATAAAACGTCGTCTGTAGTCATTTCAGAACCTCCTAAAAACTCGTCGTTATATGTTCTTATTAGATTTTCATACTCCCTAAACGTTCTTAGAAAATTGGCCAAAGCTTCAAACTCGAAACAATTCTCCTCGGTAACACGTTTACCATTAGGTAAATACCATTGAACAGTCTCTCCGATATCTCCTCCACTACTCTCAAAAAATCGCATGTTCCAACTTGTATTACCTTTACGTTTTACTAAAGTAATTGCTTCTTTATCTTGGTCTGTTATTGTGTGTGTCATTTTATAAACCTCCTAACAGTTCGTCTTCCCATGCTTCTAATGTCTGCTTAGGCTTTCCCTTCTTTTTCTTTTGCTTGGGCTTTTCCTTCTTTTTCTTTTGTGTCGGCTCGACATACTCCCGCGCACTCTCTGAGGCTGGAGGTATCACCGAATCTAATACCTTTAAGAAAAGCGGTTTTTCCTTCTTCTTTAATTCAAGAGACAAGACCGAATTCTCGTTGCTAAATTCATAGATGCACGTTTTAACCTTCAGCGCGTCCGATTCGTTTAATTCTAATTCGTCTATCTTTTCCAATAATTCTTTTAATTCTGTAACATTTATTTTGTAACTCATTCTACTACTTCCCCTCTGTTAGTCCTCGAAGGCGCGTTCACCTCTCTCCTTAAAACTAATCCCTCCGGCCTTACTACCGCCGGAGCAAACTCATTATATCCCCTTAGTTTTTCCCGTTCTGCGTCAGTCATATCTATCCAGCTATCCCACATCTTTTTAGTAAGGAGTAACCCGCGCCTATATGCTTTATTTTGCTCTCTTAAAAAAGCCCTGTTCTTTTCTCTGTATATTGCTTTTACTTTTCTGTCGTGTTCTTTCTTTAATGCCTTCCGCGCTAAGTTTTCCGCGCGTCGTGGATACTCTCCGGTTTCCCAGTTCCTCCGGGATTCATACCAGTTTTTAAAATTGGCTCTGTTCTTAAATTGGTATTCCTCCCAAACTTCCCCTCCATCTTCTTTTAGTTGGGCGTATCTATCCCGCGCCCGCGCCCGTCGTTCTTCCGGTGTTAAAACCATTAGCCCAACACCACCACCAAATAGCGCGCCAACTGCTGCACCTCATAAAGTATATACAATAAGATTACTGTGTTAATACTTGAATTGTATAGCTGCCAATCATTGCCAAGTTTTTCTATTAAACTCATGCTTCTATTATCTCCACTTCTTCCACTTCATAAAGTATGTCCTGAACTCTAAAACCTAAATCTTCATAAGAACCGATGCGAAAAGCCACGGGGTCCATTTCTCGCCATACCTCACCCGCGCCATACTCTACACCAAAAATGGTTATAGGTTCTTCAGAATCATTGATAAGTTCTTCGTAAGAATCAAACAAATCATCCTCGAAGGTATCAACTTCGTCCCCATCATAGGCGCGTACTAGTTGCCGTTCCCACTCCTCGAGTTGCATTAGATCGAATGTATGCCCGTCTATAGTTCTTATGTCTGTGCTGTCTGTTTTGTCTGTGTTGTTTGTTTTCATTGTTAACCTCGTAAGTTTTGAACCTTCTTTGTATTGGTCCTCTTAACCTACATCCTACCGTAGATCCTCCTGATATATAAACTTTGGCAAATTTCTGAAGATGTCGGACACATTAGAAAGGGGGTATATAAACCTTTCCCCTATATGACCCGCGCCCCCCTCCTTATGTTGTGGATTCTGTCCGGGAATAGTATATTCTAAGAAAAAGAACGGAAGTAATATTTTTCCCCCTGAAACCCATAGTGTTCTTATGCCAAAATGGATGTATAAAAAAAATGGTAAAAAACGAAGCAGCAAAAAAAAGAAATCTTCCAGCAGGATGAAATCTTCTTTACAAGCAGATAAAAAGAAACTATCTAAGAAACACGACATGAAAGAATATGATAAAGGTACAGATTACAATTTCTAATTTCTCGAGGTGCTTAAATAGTAAGAGATCCAATAAGTAAACAGGTCTTTAAATGTAATGTTAAAGACTCACCTGCTTGTAAAGAAGCATGGACACACTAGGATCAAGGATTTGTTTTCACGACAGACAGTTTTCCTTGATTCGCGTAACTAATTTAACCAATAGTAACCTTACACCCTTTTTTCAAATAGTAATATAAGCCTGGGCTATACTCTACTATCTTATTACACTTCACACGTGGACCACCAAAAAAGAATCCACGTAAGGGTGGGTATTGTTCTGTATAAATAAGTTCTTTGTCGATATAGAATTCGACAATCAACGGTCTGGTTATTGAAGGGTTCCAAACCTTACGCAACTTTGTATCTCTAAACTCAAACTCTAATGGTGTATAGTATGGCCATAATCCTGGAGCCATAGCACCGACCGCTTGTTCCAAAGGTTCATGTAACACTCGGTTTTGTTGAATCATTCTTTTACATACCTCCTTACCGTATGATAATGTAAATCCATTATTCGGGCAATCGTACGATAACCAACCTGTTCTTTATAATATAATTCTTTCATTTTCCTTTTATCTTCTTCTGTAATGTATGTTCCAGAACTCATCCACCCATCACCATGTATCCCGCTATACATCCTGCAAACAAACAACCCAAACAAAGAATCGTCATATAACTTTGATCCATCCCTTTAACAGAATGTTTTTGAATAGCTTTATTAAACGCTTGACCCAACTGGTTAGTTCCACCAGCAGAATGTAATCTATCCAGCAATCTATCTAATGCAATAATAGTTTTATTTTTTGCACTATCTCCCATATACGAAGCCGGAACAAATCCGGGAATGCCTGCCCTGGATGGGGTCAATAAATGAGAACCTTTAGTTTCCTTTACACCCATATCTATTGGTTCTACTTTTAAATTCAAAAAAGGTTCAGCATTTAATTTATCATATATAATACCAAATGGCCTATTTCCAATCACACTTGTATGATTCCCTAATAAAGAAAACCATTCTTTTTGTGTTTTGTCATATACATGCCAAACACCATCTCTATTTTCTAAAGGCATAATTTCATATTGATTACCCTGTTGGTAAAGCGCACTTCCACCATTAGTTAAATTAGCTAATGTAAAACATAACCCG
>Ga0080013_1003016_pt1 | contig 18550 bp, 16 predicted proteins | sample ETNvirenome_6_85_FD_69236 | JGI IMG/M metagenome (GOLD analysis project Ga0080013, IMG submission 69236) | Marine viral communities from the Pacific Ocean - ETNP_6_85 (SPADES assembly) (version 2) | ecosystem: Environmental > Aquatic > Marine > Oceanic | place: Pacific Ocean | collected 2013-06-19 | reverse complement strand
TTATAACATCATGGCTGATATTAAACAAACAATTCAAGATTTTTATAAGGTAGCTCAAACGAGAGACTTTGCACGTGACTTTCAATTCCGCGTATTAGACGTCTCTAATAAAGGCATCCCTGTTTTTACTGAAGATGACTTAGTATATGCTACAACCGCAGAATTACCAGGTAAAACAATTGCAACAAAAGATGTTCCTTATAACGGATTTACATTTAGAATCCCCGGGACTGTCTCTTATAATAATAGTGATGCATTTACAATTGATTTTTATTGTGATGCAACAACTAATTCTCGCATTGCAATGGAAAATTGGATAACTGAAACTTATAATGATGAAACTACAACCGGAGATGGTATACTTCATAATAATAGCACAATAACATTAGTTCAATTAAACACTAAATTCGAACCAATGCGTACATATAAACTCCACGGAGTATTTCCAACTGATTGTGGTAATATAGGATATTCTATGTCAGGTGACGGAGAAGTTGCTACAGTAACTATTACAATGGCCTATCAATTCTTTAGGAGAGATCCTGCTATTCGTGGTACTGTTAATACTATAGGTAAATTAGCAGGTGCTCTAGTAGGTTAATTGTCTTAAATATTTACATGGGCAGTTGGCTGAGCGATTTTTTTGGTTCCAAAAAAGATTCTCCTGATCTTGTATCTTCAAATGCATCGAATCTGAGAGAATCATTTTATGAACTTCTTCAAAATTTTTCCACATTCCCTGCTGCCCAAAATTTCTTTTTAGTTAATATAGATACATTACCATCTGCTATAACAGAAAATGATATTAATAAATTAGGTGTACGTACCGGAACTACTTCATCTGGTCTAGACGCAGCTACCACCACCTTTCAGCCTTATTTTGGTGGTGGTAATAATTGGATGTTTTTAGCAACTGGAATTGATCTCACTACAGAAACTACTAATGTAAATAATAGAGGTACGTTAATTAATGGATTATTACCTGTAGGTCCCTTTATGGAAGCAAGAGAGTACCCTGATAATGATCTTGATATACAATTTTCAGATACTAATATTAGTTTGGTTGACAGTATATTTAGATCATGGGTACAATTATATAGCGTATATGGTAATACAACAGAGCCGCTGTTATCTACAAATATAACAATTTCATATATATCTAAACAAACAGTTGATGGAGGCTGGGATCCGGATCCTGTAATTAGAAAAAATTACATATATAAAGATTGTATTCCATATATTATAAAAACTCAAAATGTTGCCGAATATGATGGTGATACAAAAATAGGTAGTATAACTGTCGGCTGGAGATTCTCTAAATATGACGTTAACATACCGTTTAACTAATGATAAGTTACAATGATGTAATAGAAATATCAAGACTCTATACACAGAATCAAATTGATAATCTATTTTCTTTTATTAATAATAAATTACCTAGTAATAATATTATAGAATTTTTACAAAAATGTAAAAACAGCAAATACATAGATAAAACTGATTCAATAAAATTAGATATAAACAAAAAAGAAATAATAATCTTTAAAGATAATTTTTTAAAGAACCTACCGACTTACGAAGAAAAAAAATATAAAATAGATGACTACATTTTAACAATAGGATATCCGGATACTACATCTTTACTAAAAGCATCCTGCATTAAAAAAATACAATACAAAGATACTGTTTTAAATTTCAATACAACCGATATACCACTATTTTTAATTAAAAAATACTCTAAGGAAATACAATATTATTTAGATAAATTAAACAACACATATACATATTATGTAAATAAAGAATTTAATAGTGGATTTTCTTATAATAAACCCTTAATTATACATATAATATACTTATGTTTTGTTCAAGATTATGAATCTTTATTACAACAACAATTACATTTAATGAGAGAATATAATTTTACATATCAAGATTTTAATCAACTTTCTATTAAGTCTGTAAATCTATACATAAAATTAATTAACAAACAAACAAGTAAGGAAAATTCTAATGTCTGAGTTATTAAACAAATTTAAACAATTATGTACTACTACTTTAATTCTACCTGATAATGGAGAAATTAAATTAACAAAGGTTAATGTAGATTTTCAATCTAAATTACATGATGCCTTAGGAGATATAGATTATAGTGATACTAGTATTGTTCTTAGATATTTACAATATGTAAATGAATATATTATTAATATAGATTTAAATCGACAATTTACATACAAAGATAAATTATGCATTATTAATTTTTGGAGACAAGATATAATTGATGAACAAAATCCATTTAATGTTAAAGATTTAAACGTTATAGATAAATTAAAAGATATAAGTTTAGAGTTACAACTAAACAAAATAAAAGCTTCTATTAAATTTACACAGTGTAACTTAATGCATGAAAATAATATAATAGATTTTTTATTAAACAAAGAAAAAGAATTAAACGAAACTGATATTTTGTTTTTTGATTCTTTTAGATTTTTACATTCAATAGCCGTTGATGATAAAGATTATGAAACAGCTAATCTTTCTATAGGAGAATTATATGAGTTATACCTATTGTTTGACATAGATAATATAAAACAAATCACACAAACAATATCTTCTACATTTGAAAGCATATCTAATATTAGAAATCATGAGGGAGATTTTTCCGCTTTTTATTGATTTTAAAATTAAATATTTACAGATATGTCAGCTACCGGTGATGAGCTCTTCAGCAAACTAACTGACATCGTTCGCGAACTAAAAGACGCGAAGGATGCTTCAGATAAAAGAATAGATGATACAGAAGAAACTCTTAAGGGAGTAAAAGATACATTAGCTGAATCTACTCGTTACGATAAAGAAACATCTGACAGTTTTAAAAAATTATTAGAGGCTACTAAAGAACATACTAAACTCTTAAAAGGATTAAAACCAGAAGGATTAACCGGTACTAGTAAAGATAAAGGTAGTAGTTTACTCCCCTCACTTACCACTAAAAACCTACTTCGGGCTGGGATTGGATATGAAGCTTATAGAACTCTTGTTCAACGCCGCGGCGCAACTCAAAATTATGGACCACTCGCTGGGTTAATGGCGGGTGGAGGTGCATATGCAGCTGGTGGAGGAATGGCAGGTTTAGGAGCAATCGGTGGTATGTTAGGCACCGGGCTTGGGTATGGAGCTCTTGGGTATGGTGGTTATAGGTTAGGTAAACACTTTTTAACTAAAAGATTTGGAGGTGTTGGAAAGGCGTTAATGGCGGGTGGCGGTGCCTTAAAAGGAGGTATAGGAGCTATGCCAGGAGTAGCAAGACAAAGCTTCGCTGGAGCCCGGTCGGCTGGTATAACTGCTAGAACCAGCATGGCTGGGGCACGAAACTTTACTGGTATTAAAAATATCGGTGGGATGGGATATAAATTTGTAAATGGAGAAATTACTGCTGTTCGACGAGGGATGGCTGGGGCTACTGGTCGAACGACATGGATACCTAAAACAAATAAAAAATTATTTGCTAAAACTATGGCACGAGCGACTGCACGAGGAGCTGGTGTAGGCGCCGGTACTGCTTTCACTGGTCTTGGGCTCGGTGGTGCTGCAGGTGCAAAAGCTATACCTGTTATTGGTTGGCTAATAGCAGCTGGACTGTCAGTAACTGAAGCATATAGCCTTATGAGTGATCAAGGACTAGCTGCCGTGTTTGAAGAAGAATGGAAAGAAGCTGGTTTACTCGGAAAAGTAGGAAAAACGTTTCTAAATCCAGTTAAAGCTGTTGATTTAGGCTCTAAGAGAATAATTGAATGGTGGAAGGGATATGAAGATCAAAATGCTCTTGATAAAAAATGGATGAAACCCCGAGAGGCTCCCATAATTAGAACCAACCGCTCCGGCGGACAAACTCGGGCGTCTAAAGACGAATTTGTAGCCTTTCAGAAATATAAACAGTATCATAAAACTAGAAATAAACTTATAACTGATATAGTTGGACCTGAACTTGCAAAAACTGGTAAGTATGGTTCAGGTTTAGATGATGGTATGCATTACCTATGGGGAATGAAAGGATTTGCCACCGGGTCAGGCAGAGGTAATGCAATGCGTTATTTTAATAAATTAGAACTACAATCTCTTAATATAACACAATTACAGGCATTAAAAGGATTTTTAGTAGAACACTCTACCGCAAAAGCAGCTAAAACTCGCCGCGGTCGAATGAAAGATGAAAAGGATTCTCGGGAGGTTTCTGACCAGAAACACATTACATATAATACGGCTGCCGATAACACTCCTAGGAGTTTTCTTAATGAGACAAACCAACGGTTCTGGACAACAAAAGATTATAATAGACGAAAAATACAAGAAAGAAGGCTAGATGCGTTAGTCATGGCAGATAAAATTACAAATGAAAATTTTAGATACTTAAAACCACATACCCAAAAATATTTAAAAGAAAACTATGATGAGTTTAACATTCCTAAAGAAACTAAAGCAGAAGAACGCTTTAGAAAGACTGACTTACCCGGGTGGAATCAACATCAACAGGAACAAAGAACAGCCAATCAAAATCGGATTGCTGAGAAATTAGGATTAGCAGCTGAAAGTTTCCAGAAATTTATTAATAAAATAGAAGAAGATCCGTCAACTATTTCTGGTGTACTTAATGCTAAAGGAAAACCCGGAATTAATGAGACAAATGTACAAATAATTAATCCTCCATCACATGACATGAATAATAATGCTCAGAATTATAACGGCCCGAATTCACCAGCCAATCAACATCGAACCGGTACGGGAGGATTCCGTTAAAAATAACTATTAATGAAAACATTAACATACATGTCAAAAATATTTAAATTTGTTTCATCAGATTTCAAACGACCTCCTGGAGAAACAGAAACCCCTACTGATAGAATAAGAGAAGTTATTGCTAAGCTCGGACAGGGTAAGGGTCTTAAAACATCTCCAAAACTCGCATCCCCCTTAGGTAACGGTGTTGTAGATATAGTAGATAATTTTAGATGGACAAAATCTGATAAAAAATCTATTGCTAGGAAGGGTACACCTAAGATTACATTAAAAGAATTACAAGTTGTTAATCCATCGTTTTTTAATAATATAAGTACAATATTAGATCAATTAGCAGGTAATAATACAAATGCAGGCCTTACAAGTGTACTAAAAGATGCATTTGATCCGAACAGAACTGATAGAGGAGATGCTTTAGCTAATACAATAGGCTTAGAAGTTGAAAACGAGAGTAGTATTTTTAGCGCCAGTGGAGTTTTGGACTGGATTAAAAAGAACCTTCAAAAAGGTCTAGAAAATGCTGAGTCAGGATCGGAAAGATTACAAGGTAACTGGCAGGATATTAAACAATTAATAAATCCATCTCAACAAATAAGCATGCCAGTTCAATTAAAATTTTATGAAAATATATATGGTATTGTACCTACTAATTTTATTTATAGAGTGCCATACTTACAAGATACATTTAAACAAGTTTCTACATCATGGTCTGTAAATGATCAACAAGGGTTTATTAGTAACCAAATAGATAGAATATCAAGTCTTGTCGGTGCGGCCGCACCTAATGTAGGGGTTGATTTTGCTAAATCTTTTCAATATCCATCTGATGGTCCTAGTCATGATGTTACGTTTTATTTAGACAATACTGTATATGACGGAAAACCCGCTACTGAACACGCTATAGCAGATAATATTAATTTTGTATACTTACTATTATATCAAAACTTACCTGCTAGGATTAGTAGAACAGGGTTAATGCCACCGGTAATATATGAAGCTTCGCTTCCCGGAGTTTTTAGTTATAGGTGGAGCTTTTTAAGTAATGTAAATATTAATTTTGTAGGTAACAGGCGTAAATTTCGAGTTAATATAGGAGGTAATTTTACTGAAGCAGTAATACCTGAAGGGTACGAAATACAATTAACAATAAATAGTCTCACCCCAGAAACTAAAAATTTAATGTATGATAGTATTGCTGGTAGTGTTATGAGTAGCGAAGAATCAGGACTGCAAGGAACTGATGAGGGAGATGATGGTAGAGCATATGAAGCAGCTCAAACTGGAGCAGCCACGGCTCGAGATCAAGTAGGACCCAAAAGACCCGAAGATAGCGTCGACACGTGGATCGGTGACGATGGAGGAGATTAAAGTATGATTACAGATACAAACAAATATAGAAATCAAATAAAAGACTTATCCCCTATAAGTGACACGAGATATGAAAATATTTTAAAAATGGGGTTGTGTGACAAATATTATTTCTATAATATTATTAAAAAAATAAAATTTCCAGACGATATAATGCCTGAGGTTTTCTATGAAAAATATATTACTGTAAACATTCCATGGACCTCATTAGCTCATCAAATATATGGAGATTTAAATCTTTGGTGGCTTATATGTGTTGCTAATAATATACAAAATCCAACAATAAATCCTGAATTAGGTAAAAAGTATAACATTATAAACCCAAGATATGTAGATACTATTTTAGCTGAAATACAAAGACAATCGGTATGAGTACACCGGGGATAAACATTTTACAAACCGCTGAAGAAGCGTATACGGTAAAAGTAGTAGCTAATGCAAGTGAATACTTTATAACAATTTTCGCACAAAATGAAAACGGTCAACAAAAATTAATTGATGGTAAAAGCTTTGTTAAATTAATTTTTGAATCTTCATATCAAACTCCATTTATGACCGGACAATTACAATTAAATAATACATCTCAACAAACATATCTCTCCCCGGTTGCTAATTCTAAAGTACACGATTATGAAATGTTAGGGAGCGGTGGGGAGTTTTTAAATATTAAAATACAAATACCTAATCCATCTAAAATAAACAAACGAGTTACTATTTTAGAAGAAACATATGTATTACAAAATGTTGAAATAGGTACAGCAAATGGTATTAATGTGTTAAATTATTATTTTATTAATATTAACTATCTCTCTCTTACATATACAAACACCCCGTGGTCAACAAACACATATATTAATAATTCAACTCATAAAACTACTGAAGAAAGGCAAATGGTAGTTAGTGAGGCTATAAAACAACTATTAATTAAAACTCATGGAGATGAAAATATTATTGATAAAGAAAACTGGGATGAAAGTATATCGAAAATAGAATATACTTTAAACAATAACCAACCACCTATAGAAGGATTGTATTATTTATTAAGTAAATATATTTCAAAAAACAATCACGATCTAGGTATATTAACACAAAACGGCGGAGCATATCAACTTAAATCATTACATACATTGTTTCAACAAAGCTTAAATAAAAATTTCGGTGGAGCTATTATAATAGAAACAGACAATAATACTATATCTTATGACAATAAACAATCAACCAGGTTTTTTAGAGATCGACTTGGAGACAGGATGATACCTGTACATATTTCAAATATAACAATGTTGCCACGACAGTCGAATATAGAAGTTGATAATATGGTAGATCATAATATAGCTAGTTATAATAGTAACGACAAAGAATTTAATTTATATACCTCTCAAGGAACACTTAAGAATTTAAAAGATTACTTACCTGGTTATATGAACACTTTTCCTGATGCAGACCATAGAGATGTCCCAGTACAAGATTCTACAATAACTAGAGTAAATAAACATGTAACATTTGATTTAGAATCAACAAAGAAAGAAAATAATTATATTGGTAAAATTAGAGTTCAAGAAAAATTTATAAGAACTGCCGAAAAAATAATTTTTACTATACCCGGGAATTTATATATAAAAGGTAGTAATTTTGTAGGGTTAGAATTAGATGGACAATTGTTGAATCAAAAGATGAGAGATTTACAAGGTATGGCTTTTGTTATACAAAATAACACTTTAATAACAAATAATATATTTTCGTCTAAATTAATTTGTAGTAAATTAGATAAAGAAAAAGTATGAGTGCGATACCATTAAAAACAGGTATACCAGCTATAGTGGATAGTAATCTTTTGGATAGTAATTCATTAGACTCGCAGTATATAGATTTTCTTAATTTAGCAAGACAATACGATAGTATAAAATATAAAAACGATCCAATAACAGCTGAGGTCGATTTTTGGGAAAATCTATCAAATGCGAACCCAGTTGATATAGCAGATATAGATAGTAGCGGAGAATTTGTTGCATGGTGGTTAGATAAATATCGTAAAACTCATCCTAAAGTAAAAGAATTATTAGAGGAGAGATTACCTAATATAGAAGATACTATACTTCAAACTATATCAGAAAGTGTTGGATTATTATTCTCTCAATATCTTACTCCACATCGTAGAGACATGCACTATGCAGATGAATTTGACCCGACTCCGGATGCACCGACTGATCCTACTTATACCCCATTTCCTTATAATAGTGTAATAGATGATAAATTAGATTTTGATACTCGTAAAAATATTTTAGGATTGAGTAAGCGAACCGAGGCTATTTTTGGACGTAATATGCAACAAGTTATTTATGGAGGAGACGGACTGCCTAATCTTGCGCATGGAACTAATCTTGTTACTGATTACATACACCTCCAACGCCTAGGAGAAATACATAGTGACATTATGATAGAAGTAGGGAGACTATTAGGCGGAGCATATAAAGTTTTATATTGGTTAACATGTAATAAAATAGCTAATAAACAAGAAGCTATACCTGTTGTGCATACTCTTCAAGTAGAAAACACTGAACAAGAAGTAGACGATCTAATGAATGCAATTCAAGATTCATGGCGAACATTTACTATGAACGATATTAGGTCTTAGTTTCTACTTTGTCGACATCAATAACATTCGCCTTTTTTAACAACCGATCGAGAACTTCCTCTCTACTTAACGTTAATGCATGTAATTGATCTGAAGATTGAAGCTCTCTTTTAGAATCAATATCTAATTGTTTCGCTTTTATAGTAGTATTTGATTTTTTATCTTGGACTACTAATTTGTTTAGTGTTTCTATAGCTCCAGTAGATGCTTTAATGAGCTCAGCAAGAGAGGAAACATTTTCAGCTTCAGGCATATGATGAACTACTTCTTTCATATTATCTATTAACTCTAACGAGTCTTGAATTAATCTTGCAGAGTTCTTAATTATAAAGTCCTCAACATCTTCCTTAGATAGTTCAGTACTAACTTCAGCCGCTTGAAGTATTTTCTTATTATCTTTCGGTAATTTTTTTAATTGTGATATTAAATCAGCTGGATCAATGTCATCCATAAAATTATTTACTTGAAAAAACTAATTAATACACTATATTTGTTATATGGAATTAGAACTTAAAGTAGTAAAAACACATCCGGATGCTAAATTACCACACCGGGCTCATGATAGTGATTCCGGGTATGATGTATATAGTGTGGAAGAAGTTGTAGTACCAGGGAGAGGATCTGTAGTTGTACCAGTCGGCTTAACATTAGCATATATTACTCCTGGATATTGGTTTCGAGTTGAACCTAGAAGTGGTTTAGGATTTAAGCATAACGTACAACCTCACTTAGGTATCATTGACAATGGTTATAGAGGAGATCTAGGTATTAAATTATACAATTTTAGTGATGCTAATGTAACTCTAACTAAAGGTAGCCGAGTCGCTCAATTAATATTATATCCACATATTACAGCAAATATTACAGAGACAAACGAGATCGACAATACTGAAAGAGGAGAAGGTGGGTTCGGGTCAACTGGAAAATGACAATTTCTGATATGACAAATACTGAAATTACGGAATTTTTATTATCTAGATGCCCGTACATGTATCAGCCATGGTGGGGGTTCAACCCAGAGCACAAACACTATAAATCTTTTGAAAACAGATTAAACCTTATACTACCTGAAATTAAATTAAATGGAAATAAAAAACTAATTGATATAGGTTGTTACATTGGCTGGAATACATTTGCGTTAAATAACAAAGAAACATCTATTACAGGTGTCGATATTAATAAAACCAGTATTGAGCTCGCTCAATTTTTACATGACTATCATAATTTAGATAAAAATCATATTTCTTTTATTAGAGCCGACGCATCTGAATTTTTACAAACACAAACAGATACATATGATTATTGTATTTGTTTTAATGTAATGCATCATTATTTGGCTGATTGGTCTAAAGAAAATAAACGTGACACTAGTCCGGAAAGGAGTGTTGTTTTTAAACCCGCTGGAATTAAGTTTCTCAAAAGCATTCAATCCAATTGTAAAATTGCATTTTTTCAAATAAGATTAAGATATCCGGATTTAAATTATAAAGAAAAAGAAGATAATAAGTTTATAACATATCTTATTAATGAAATCGGATTTAAATCATATAAAATACTACAAACTGAAAACAATGACGATTACTTCCGGAGTCCTAATCCAATATACATGTTTAATAATTAAAAATGACAATTTCTGATATCTGGTGTGAAAAGTACCGACCTAGTACTTTAAACGAAATAATATTAGATAGGAGTACTAAGACCTATTTTAATAAAGTACAGGTAGAACAAAATATACCTAATGTTTTATTTGTAGGGAAACCTGGTATAGGTAAAACTTCTCTAGCTAAGATTATTGTAAATGATATTCTTAAATGTCAATATTTGTATATAAACGCTTCGGATGAAAACGGAATAGATACAATACGTACAAAAGTTTTAAACTTCGCGCAGACAAAGAGTTTCTTTGGGCAAATTAAGGTTATAATACTTGACGAGTGTGATGGTTTATCTATTGATGCACAAAAAGCGCTACGCAACTCGATAGAAGAATATCACGACTTAACAAGATTCGTTCTCACCGCAAACTACAAACATAAAATCATACCGGCTCTACAAAGTAGATGTCAACTATTTGATCTAACATTTCAAAGAAATGATTATATTATTAAATTAATATCTATTGCTAAAGCTGAGGATGTAAAAATTAGTAAAAAAGATTTTAATTCTATTACTAAAAATTGTTATCCTGATTTTCGAAAAGGTATCAATACTCTTCAGAAATATTTTTTATCAAACGGAAAACAAGAACTAGATTTTGATTCTAAAGAATTTTTTAACGGGTTAATGGACCTCTTAGTTAACAAAAAATATTCCTCAATTCGGAAAATAATCATTGAAAATGAATCTTTATTCAATAATGATTATGATGAATTATTTAAACGCTTATTTGATTATATGTATATAACCCGAATGGATGAAGAAAAAAAGAGAGACTGTCTAATTACAGTCTCTAAATACTTTTACCAGAATAGTCAGTGTATAGATCAAGAGATCAACTTCTATTCTTGTATACTTGACTTGAACATTTAAGGCATGTAATTTGCAGTGCCTAACTTATAATCACCATCAGGTACTTTAGTTTGCGACCCTATATCAATTGCCTTATCTTCCACATCTTTAGGTTTCAAGTCGATTTCAGCATCTTCACCTTTAACTGGTCGTGTTCCTCTCGCTTCCTCCCACGACATATCAAACTCTAACAAATCTACTGGAAGTGATAATGTGTGTGAGAAAAAACCCGGATTTACTTCGACAACGATATCAGCAGTATTCCACCCCTGGGAATCTGTACTTTCGGGTTGATTAGGATGTCTCGTCTCATACATATTCTTTTTTATAGTAGAAAGCATAAGATATTTACCTTGCTCTACTAATGTCATAATTTCACCTACGTAGTTTTGACGGGTTTCATCTAAGCCTTTATACCAATCGGATGATTTATAATTACTTTTGATTTTAACATAATCTCCAGCAACTGGACCGGGTCTTGTAAACTGACCAATCTGTTCTTCAAATAATGTATCGAACGTACTCATTTAAATTATTTATTGTTTTAAGCACTTATAAATTAAATAATTATACATGCCGATACGACTCGACATACTTAAAGATAGGAAAAATGCTGATGCATATCGTAAGTTTTCTTATGCTGACTTAAAATTAGATCTAGATCTTAGTAGTCACATACCTTCTACTCCTGTAAGAGTTGGTAAGAATGCTGTAGATTTTAGATTAAGTTATGACGAAAACGCTATCTTTAATTCTATAAGAAATATTTTTAACACTAAAAAAGGACAAAAAATTCTAAATCCTACATTTGGTTTAGATTTAGAGATATTTTTATTTGATAATATTTCTAAAGAGAACGCAGATATTATCGGTAAAACTATATATGAAGAACTACCTATATATGAACCACGTATAACAGTGGATTCAGTTAATGTTATCGCACGACCTGATGATAATGAATATGAGGTATCTATAACTATTATTATACCTTCATTAGATGACAAAGTAGCAAGAACAACCGGTATTTTAACAGAAGGAACATTTAATTATATTTAATTATGAGTCAATATACAACAACACGCCCCACAACAACACGGTCCGATTTAACAGAGTTTAATTTACCAACAAATGCATACACCGGGTTTGATGCTCAAAGTATGCGTGATTTAATCGTTAATCATCTTAACGCTGACACGACAATTAACTTTACAGATCAGAATTTCGAAGGTAGTAACGTCTCTGCTCTTATAGATATACTCGCATATACATATCACACATTATTATTTTATTTAAACCAGACAAGTTCGGAGAGTAATTTTGCTGATGCTGAATTATATGAAAATGTAAATCGAATAGTAAAATTAATAGGATATAAGCCACTAGGCACCCAGACTTGTATATTACCAGTTAATGCTTCCGGAAAAGCAGCATTAAGTAAAGGATATTATACTATACCAAAATTTACTTTTTCAGCAGGTGGTGGTCAAACATTTACTTGCATACAAGATATTACTTTTGAAAAAACAACGACTGCTGTTGAAACTGTAACACCTGTTGGTACTACACTAATGTACGAAGGTACTATAGAAGAATATCCAATATTATTTCCTATAGGTGAAAAATACGAGACAATAAATTTAAATCCAGGTAGTAATATACTAATAGATCATTTTAATATTTTTGTTTTTGTTAAAGAAGTAAATGAACAAAATAAATGGTATGAATGGAATAGAATACCGAGCCTATTTTTATCAAAACCAAATGACAGGAGTTTCGAAGTTACATATAATGAAAATAAAAAATATGAAATTAAATTTGGAAATAATGTTAATGGTAAGAAATTAAACTTAGGAGATTCAATAGCTATATATTATTTAAAATCCTCCGGTACTAAAGGTAAAGTAACAAAAAACACATTAAAAGATAGTGCTATAAATATTTACAACACTACACAATACGATGAAATATTTACAGATGTTAAAGATACTTCTCTTAGTTATATATCAATTGAAGATTCTCCAAACGTTACTATAACTAATACTGAAGATAGTACAGAATTTGGAGAATCTGAGACTGTAACAGAAATTAAGCAAAATGCTCCGAGATTTTTTAGTTCAGAATATAGATTAACTACAAAAGCTGATTATAAGAGTTTTATTGAACGTAATTATAAGAATTTTATATATGATATAACCGTACTTAACAATAGTGACTACACAAATGACTATTTAAAATATATAAATGATGAATTAGGGTTAACTGATTTTACTGGCGATACAAATGCATTGTTTAATCAATACTATTATGCAGATAGTGCTGACTCAAATAATATATATTTAAGTATTGTACCTAAATTACGAAAAGAAAAATCTGTAGTTACTCGATCTAACTATTTACCGACCTCATTAAAAGAAAAAATTCAATTAGAAATTGAAAATTATAAGTTATTAAATAGTGAAATCTCTTTTATTGATCCTGTTTATTTAAATGTAGATTTATCAGTGAAGTCCTCTGGTGAACCTTATAATGTTGGATATAAAAATACTACTGAACTACATATTCGTAGAGAATCTCGAGCATTAATAAATGAAGCTAATTTAAAATCAAAGGTATTTAATATTATATCTACATATATTAAAAAACTAAAATTAGGTGGAACAATAAATGTAAGAGATTTAAATAATGATATTGAAAGTATTCCTGGTATAATTGATTTTACGACAATCAGAACAGATTCAGATATTTCTATACCAGGATTATCATTATGTATTTATAATCCTATATATAACGGAAAAGATATAAAATTTATTGATTCAGTATTAAAATTGAAACCATATCAAATACCATACATAAAAAATGAAACAGTGCTTAAAAATAAAATTAAAGTTATAAGTGCTTTGAAGAGTAACGCTGTAATAGAATATTAATGAGTACATCAACTACAGATCTTAATTGCCCTTCTATTTTACCAGTACCATTTACAATTACTGTTAATACTTCTGGTACTACTCCAAATAGTGTAGATGGGCATCCAGCAGCTACTACTCATGCAGGATTTACTCGTATATCAAAATTTACATTAACGCCGGTGATCTCTGCAGCAGGAGGGCAAGGTATTGAAGATTTATTCCCGAAAAGAGTATCTAATCATATAGCAAAATGGGACTTTGGTGATGGTTACACATTGAGCGGAGCCGACGTATTTACTGCGACACATATTTATAATATACCTGGTATTCATACAGTTTCAATATTTTTATATGATAAAGATAGTAATGCATATAAATCAACGTTTACAGAAACAATATCAATATATAATTATGCAAATACAAGCATAGCTGTAGAAACACGAAACATAACAGAACAAGATGGTATAAATGCAAGAAAGGTAACTGCAGGGGAACTCAAAACATTTAACATGGAGACGACCGCGTCCTGGCAAGACATTCCAGATCCTGATGAACCTCAAACATTCTTTTTTACCTCGAGTGGTAGTATGGCGAAACCATATGACTTTAATAATAAATACGGGCACATAGTACCGTATAATGCCTTTTATGATACATACAATAATCCTATTAATAATGTTTATGGATTAAAATCAATTTTATATCCGCACTATTTTTATATAAATGCAGATTCAGTATTAGTAGAATGTGCAAAAAGAGATAGTATAAAAACTGATGCTAAAATTTTATATTCAAGTACAGATGAATATATAAGTAGTGTAACACCTATAGTACGGCGCCCTATAATATTTAAGTATTTCGACGATATACCAAATACTGCAGTAAATCTATTAATACGAATAGATACCAGTCGCCATAGAATACAGAATTTTTATGTTGATGATATCGAGACAGATATTAATAACAGTAATAGAACCTTTTTAGAAACAGATATTGCGCGACCAATAATTAAGGATAAATCTACTATTAATAAACACGTAGGAAATAGTATTGGTATCCCGGTTAAAGTAATAACACCATTTACAAGCCGTCTATCATTTACATCTACTGGAATGAGAGAAATGTCTAGTATAGAATATAAGCGCCAAGGTGATAAATTTCAAGTATTCATTGCACTAGCGGACAAAAAATTAAACATAGGAAAATATTACTCACCCTTTTTCCATGAACCGATTGATAATTTTATAACTTTAATTAACGGTGATTTTTCATCCGCATTATCCGGAACATATGCAAATCCATCAGTCTGGACAGTTGCTGGGACTACAGGATGGACATACGGTGACCGCCCGGTCGATGGAGGATTAGGTAATGCTTCAGGATGGAAGTGGGATAGCGGATATGCTGAACATGCCGTCAATTCATTAAACACATCTGGTAGTGCTGATAATTTATACCAAGATGTAAATGCAACTCTTGGAAATGAATATAAAGTTACCTTAACTATATCCGACTGTACAGCTGGTCATGTCAGAGTATTTCTAGGTACTAGTGATCCGACTCCACCATACCACCGCGACGGTCTTGATGAAGATGGAACTTATACTATACTTGTTGATGCAGATAATAATGTTCCAGGGCGACTTTACATACAAGCAAGCTATGATTTTGTAGGTAAAGTAGATAATATTTCAATAGATATTCGGCAATTTTATTATAACTGGAGCGATGGTAACACAACAATAACAAGTAATATAAGTAGTTTGTGTACTACTGACTTACCATTTAATACAACATCAGATAAAACAGAATTAAGTAGTTTTTTATATCTTAATATTGATCCCCTTAGCGCTGGAACATGGACATTAAATATAACTGGAAGATTAGATTCGTTTGAAAGTAATCCTGCAGACGCTATTGGTCAAACAATTGACTATGACCCAGCTGGTCCGCTTGGTCCGGTTTCAATAGGTATTGATAATACAGTCCCTCCTGGGGTTATAGTTAATAATCTAATTACAGGTTCTTATACCTTTACTGTATTTCCTTCTACTAATGATGTAGAAATCTATAAAATTAATGAAGATACAGATTATTCAAAAATACTAAAAAGCTATAGATTTCAAACTTTACAGCATGAATATGATAAACTTTTTGATGGTATATTTACATCGTTTGTAGGTCAAGCGAGTTCAAGTCCGACTACATTTGGTAAAACAATCTTTGAAAAAATCGCAAACTTTACTATGAATAATAGTGATGTTGATTTTTGTAAAATTAAAACACTAGAATCCTTTCATCAATTTTTTAATGAAGATATAGATATACAGCTGCCAGATGCTCCATCAGAATTAAGAAGATTATATGATTTATTTAGTATAAAAATTTCCAAGCTACTAGGAGACTATGAGAGGTATGATACGAGCTTTGATACTCAATTTTCTACTTCATCAGCTGCAAGTAGAAATATTGACCTTAATAACCCAATCGACCCAGCTACATACACAGTTACAGCAGGAACTAAATTTGTTGCCCGACAAAAATTTAATAATGAGTTTATTTTAATTAACCCACAAAAAGTTCCAACTATAAGAGTAGACGGGTCTTCTTCAGGAGTATCAACTACATATGCTCTTAATAAATATAATGTCTATAGTAACTGGGGCTGGCCGTTAGATACAACTATTAGTGGGTCAGATGGGTTGAGTTTACTTTATGAGTTTTATCCGTATACAAATTATAATATTATATCTGCTGAAAACATACAAAATAATATTATAGACTATAATAATAAGTACAATACTATTACAAGATCATCTTCATCTCTTAGTGCAAATTGGGATCCTGTAGGAGGTATAGTATTTAAAAATCTAGATTATCAAATTAGAAAAGGATTACAATTATAATGATATCACAACACACACATACTCCGTTATCATATAAAGAATGGAAAACACATTATGAAGATTCCTTTAATGCATCTGAATTATCTAGACTATATAATAATTATCTTACTGAATGGAAAAAGGAAAAATTAGAAAACCAAACAAAAAAAGATAGATATGTAAAGGATATATATACACAATTCCTAAGAAACATAAATCTCAGCACAATAGATAATGAGATAGTAAGATTTCTTGATCGAATTAATACTAGTAACATTTATGAATTAGAATTAGCAGTACATTACTATTCTGTAATAATAAAAGATCAATTAAAAAATATCCGTAGTTTAAGAGAAGAACTTAAATTTACTAAAATAAAAAATAAACTTAAATCTTCAAAAACCGGAATAACAAATTATCTTAAAAATTTTATTATACGGTTACTTAATGATAACGAATTTGTTAATGAAAATACTGATACTATTTTTAGTAATATTAACTTACCAAAAATAGCAAACAATATTAATATTAATTTAAATACATATGCATCTGATGGTTTCGTATACAATTATCATAAAGTAGATAAAAATCTTGTTTTAAATATTCCACAAAGAGTCTTAGATGAAGTGCCTAATATCAGTCAGGTGTTAACTGTTAATAAAGACGGTAAAGCGTTAAAAGTAAAAATAAATAATATCAGCGCTCCTAATAGTATAGTCGGTATAAATCAACCATTTTCAAATTATGAAAGGTTACCGTCTAGATATTTTAGAAATGAAGAAAAGATTCTTAATAATTTAAAATTTATTATTGAGAGAGATTTAATTAAAAAATATATCTCTAATGATCTTTACTATATAAACAGTGCAGCTAAAAAAGTAAATAAATTATTTGATCACGCTAATACAACAAATAATCTCTCTCAAAGATATAGTCCAAATACATTTTTACAATTAGTTAACATTAAACATAATGAGATATACCCTCAACAATTATCTTTTTACAATACAGGAGTATCTGTATTTCATTCAAGCAATTTAACGTATACAATAGAGTTATCAAGTCTGCGAGGTCATGAATATGTTATACCTGATCCATCTAAATTTGAATCAGGTGTTAAATGTGTCGGTGTTATAAAAAATAGTAACACTGGTCAAATACTTAAAAATATATATAGAAAAAGAAAACCACCTTTTAAATATAAAGCTAAAAATGCTCAATTTAAAAACGACAATATTAATCCAGGGGTTAATATTTATAATAATAAACTACTACGTAACTACGGCTATCAAAGCAAAGAAAATAGCTTAGACTATTCATTTACAGGAATTAATAAAAAAGAAGATGCTATAAGTTTTTGGCGCGATGACCCGACTCATGTTATATGGTTAAACAGTGATACATACCCAATAGAAAATTTAAATGTATACCCTGAAACAACTAGATTA
>Ga0080013_1003015_pt1 | contig 18559 bp, 33 predicted proteins | sample ETNvirenome_6_85_FD_69236 | JGI IMG/M metagenome (GOLD analysis project Ga0080013, IMG submission 69236) | Marine viral communities from the Pacific Ocean - ETNP_6_85 (SPADES assembly) (version 2) | ecosystem: Environmental > Aquatic > Marine > Oceanic | place: Pacific Ocean | collected 2013-06-19 | reverse complement strand
AGTAAACATGGGGAGAAAAAGAGCCTGTGAAATACTACAAAAAGCGTGCAATCACAAGAATAAGGTTGGGATTAAAGTGGACGGAAGGCTTGGGCGGAACACAGCAAGTGCCGCCAAAAGACTTGAACCCGAACGGTTGCAAAGCTTTAGAGTCAAATATTATGCAGATTTAATTAACAGAAAACCCAAATTGGAGAAATACTGGTACGGATGGTACAAGCGAGCGATAACCGCATAATATATGAGACGAGCTATTATAATCTCAGACCAGCACTTCCCCATAGAGGATGCGAAGGCGTTGGACGTTGTTCTTCAGGCTATACCAATTATAGAGCCGAACATCGCGATCAACCTCGGGGACGTTGGGGAATGGGAGAGCGTGAGTGCGTGGCAGTGGCAACGGAGAAAGCTTCCCCCGCTAGAGTATCAGCTTCCGATCATAGACGAAGAGATCGCCGCTGTGAACGCCGGGTTGGACAAAATAGACGGGGTGCTCGATGATGTTGGGTGCAAAACAAGGTATATGCTCCAAGGGAATCACGATGAATGGCTCGATAGGTTTGTCGAGAAATTCCCATATCTTAGAGGCTATACTTTTCGGCAAGCATGTAAAATTGATGAAAGAGGATATAAATATTACCCCCATAACAAACCACTCAAGATTGGGAAGATAAACTTTATTCATGGAGTCTATACAACCATATATCATGCAAAGAAACATCTTGAGGCATACGGGTCTAATATCTGTTATGGTCATGTGCACGATGTCCAAAGGCATACGCTCACAAAACTTGACTCGGGGACTATCGCCGCTTGGTCAATGGGATGCTTAAAAGACATGTCAAGCGAAAAAAACAAGTGGTTAAGAGGTAGGCTTCATAACTGGTGTCACGCATTTGGGATTATTACTTGGCAAGATAATGGAAATTTTCAAGTTGAGGTTATTGATATTCAAAAAGGGAAAGCGTCTGTATGGGGGAAAGAAATTGTTGCAAACTGAAACGCCTTTGAATCTTGGCGAGGCAATTTTAGAATTAAAGAAACTTGCTCTTGGATATGTGCAATCCTGCAATGCAGAGGACGAAGACATGGCTCTTTGCTACATACAGGAAATTATAAGGGTGATAGACAAGGAATTGGAAATCCCTTCACTGATATTTGATCCAGAGTTTTTAAGAGGGGCAGAAGCATGAGCAGTTATGAGGATTATTTTTGTAACACCACAACAGATTTAGAGTTTGTTGTCCCCGATATACAGGCATTTGACAGGAAAATTCCTATTACTGGATGGATTCATAACGGGAGCAATGTATTCAAGGCGGGTTCAACAGGAACAGTTGATACCTTGTTTAGGGACAACTTTGATCTCGGGAGTTCACAATCTGCTCTCGGCGATCTAGATACAGATGGGGAGTGGTATTATAACAGTACAACAGATACCACATATATTAAGTCTGATAATAACCCGATGACACACCACATTGTTGAGGGTGGCAGGGACTATTCAGACCTAAAAACAGAAGCGATAAAACGTGGGGCTGAGTTTATTAGATCGTATCTTGGGAAGCCCGTTTATAAAAGAAGGGGCGTTGGAATACAAGGGTCAACAGAGCGGGACTTTGAAGATATTATTGTCCGTTGCAACGCCATTATCGCCTGTGCCTATCTTGTAAGACCTTACGATCCTGACCGTGCTGACGAGATTGAATCACAGGCTTATGACAGGGAAGATGAGCTGGGCTATCTCGATCAGATCAAGCGGGGTGAGATCAGGCTTTGGAATGAGACGGACTTCTCAAAGAAAAAAGGAATTGTAAACCCTATCACTTATGATAGCAGTAGTACGGGGTCAATAATCAATGTTGAGGGGAACCCGTCTTCCACAGATAGGATAAAAATTATTATTGCCAATGGTGGGACAGTCTCTTATGGGAGTGAGAACACAAGCGTAACCTTCTCAAGTTATGTAAAAAACGATAAAGGTTATAAAGTTCAACTGGCGACGAGTGCGGAAGCCATAAATGGCGACCTTCAAGCTGTTGGACATGGCATGTACGTTCAATTCAGTATGGGTGTTTATGCAACAAACGATGAGTGGGAGCTTGATATTAGCTCTGAGCAGGTTGAAACTGGACTCCCCAAGAGTGTTAATGCCATAAGATACCCGTATAAGAGTAGAAGCCTAAATACTTCTGTAACAACAACTTACAATGGCTGACGTTCCTTTATATGAGTTTCATTTCCTCAAGGCAACGAGTGAGATGAAAAAGCTTATAACGAATAACACAAATTTGGCGGTTCATTTTGATAAGCCGTTCCAGTACAGGGCAAATGCGTTTTTTAATGTTATTCCAGCAGGGACAGAACTTCTGGCGTTATATCCACACGGGAGCCTTAGAAGGTATCTTGTCAACATTCGGTATTATTATAGAAGGGACGGATATAGTAAGCATCAGAATCTTGACCCCTTAATGAACATGTCGGAGAGGCTTCAGAGGATTTTCGCAAACGACCCTGACCCAGAAAATTCGGAAGTGACTTTCTCGACGACAGAAACAAAGTTTAATATGAATGTTGAATACTGGAATTTGATAAGAGAGTATAGATACCACAACGGATTAATTAATAACATCAATTACAATCCTGTATTTAGCGACCAAGAAGAGGCGATTCCTAGTTTGGGAATATTAGAGTTTGATACCTCTTTCGATTATTATGAGGTATTCTCAACAAAAACACTTAATTAGGGGATTAATGTGAAGTACAAAGCAAAAGCAAGTTATAAAAAGATGAAAGATAATGACTTTATGATTTTGGCTCCACAAAAACACAGGATTCTTCTGGGTGGTGGATGGGTTGAATTTGATCCACCCAAGGAATTAAAAGAACACTTGCAGCCCGAAAAGGCTGCGAAAGTAAAGGAAGATAAGAATGGCGACTGATACAACTTTTAAAACATCGAAAAGCCTTGAGCTTTGGATACCAGATCACACAGATGCGGACAACAATCATAACTTAGGAACTGCTGTTGCAGTTGCAAGTGCTAATACTTGGAAGGGTTTGCAGGCAACTTCAATCTCGGTAGATGACGTTTCTGCACCCGTTGAGGTATCTGCGACCAGATCGGGTCTTTATGTCGAAGGAACATCTCAGGGATATGCTAGGGCAGATACGCAAATGTATCAAATAGACGCAACCTTACGAGGATCAGTGTATTCTGTTCTCGCATCAACAAACGCTGTCTTTGAAGACGGTGTAACTGCGGCTACACTTGCGGGAAGTTTTTCTCCTACTTCTATGGTTCATGGTTCTGCCGCAACAGTAATGGCTCCAGACCTTTTAGTTAAGAACGCATCGTCGGATTCTTCCAATACACACATGTTGTATAAATCCTGTCTTGGAACAAGCGTTGGCTTCGCACAGGATCATGGAACAGAAGGCGGAGAGCTTGTTGTTTCCACCTCTTTTGTAAGTGCGTATAAACCTGCTCAAGTGGCTACTGCATATCTTGACTCTGCTACGGCTGGAAGTCCTGTATTTGATCTTGGCACTCCCAAAAGATTAACGTCTACAACTTGCGTTGTAAATGATGGAAGCAGTAGAGAATTATTCTTATTGGGGTATGACTTTACCGTTTCAAGGGAAATTGTAAGGATTGCCTGCACACCCGCATCTGCGGCGTCTGGGACTGAAACTTTTCTGCCTTATGGGTATGCAATGACAGGCGGATATGAGATTGCAGGAACTATTAATGTCAAAAGAGATGACAACCTTGATGACCTCTATGATGATTTTGTTGGCTCTGCCGATTATGTCTCACTCACCATTACGGGAGCTAGTAACTTTACAGTCAGCTTTCCAAAGGTAAAATTTGACAATCCGAAGCCGGAAGTTGGAGACAGCTTTATGACGCAAACTATGCCGTTTAGAGCCTTCTTCGATGATGCCGCCTTGGCAAACAATGCACTAAGCATTACCGTATCATAAAATGGGAGACTACAATGATAATAAAAGCCGTAGAGAGAGATTGGGAAATCAATGATATTACCCTCAAAGAAAAACGATACCTGCAAAGGCTTAGTGGTCGCTTCGCATCACAAAAGCCTGATTCAAGTGAGGCGATCGAAGCCTATCAGGACATATTGGACGAAGTTTTAAAAATGTCAGGATTAGAAGAAATGAAAGACGCTCACTCACTAGCTGTACCAGACCTAGATAGCCTTTTGCAAACCATCTTTGAGAATTATCTTGGTATAGACCCTTCTACGTCAGGGGACTGAGTGTTGCGGTATGGTTTTGGTTCTTCGGCGTACCCAAAACCTCTTTTAGTCTTCCTTATTCAGCTCAGTCCCCTACCTCTTATAAAAACCGAAGGTTTAAAACAGAGGAAGACATAAATGATGAGGTGGATATTTTATGCGAAGAGATAAAAGAAAAATCAACAAGAACAATAGGTCAAGAATTATATCATATCCTTCCTTCCTTTACCGATCCAATGTACGTCACAGACAACTGGATGTATGACGTTATAGATGAGTATAATGTGTCCAAGGTCTTCAACATACCAGTTGCATCCTCTCTTGAGTCTGCGAACTCTATTCGCTTAGACCAGTTTAAACTAATCGCAAACGAAATAGCGGCTTGTTCAAGGCATCAAGCCGAAAAAGATGGCTAAAAACGATCTAAAATTATTAATTGCTGTTGTAGGTGCTAAAGAAGCACAGCAACAATTGCAGGATTTTGCCAGAGCTGTTAAAAAGGGCGGGCAAGAAGCAATAACGACATCAAAAGGCATGGGTCGGATGAGGGTTGCGACAGCGGGACTAAGAAGAAATGTTGGACAACTTAGAAATGTACTCCTTCTTGCCTCGTTTGCAACTGCCGCATTGAGAAAAGCTAGTAAGGGAGCAACACAAGCGTTTATAGAGCAGGCAGAGGCAGAGACTCTTTTGAGAGTAGGGATGCAAAGAACTAGCGATAACGCAGGAAAGGCTAGTGAAAGATTAATCCAATACGCTTCCGTACTACAACAATCGACGAAATTTGGCGATGAGGCAATTATCGCTCAGATGGCTATGCTCACACAGTTTGGGGCAAACGAAGCGGCGGTAGCGGAATTAATCCCACATATTTTAAATCTTGCTGTTGGTCAAAATGGATTAGAGTCTGTTACTAGGGCTGTTGGTCAGTCCATAAGAGGACAGACAGGCATGATGAGCAGACTTGGTATACAGATTGATGAGCTATCATTAGCCCAAGCAAGGGCAAGGGGAAGTGCAGAAGAGTTTAAATTTCTCTTAGATGTGCTATCAACTGCGGCGAAAGGCAACCAAGAAGCTCTTCGTGAACTTAGAACAAGTGAGCTTAAACAAATGGAGATGAAACTTGGGGATTTATCTGAAAAGCTCGGGGAGGTGCTTGTACCATTTGAAATTTGGACTAAAGAACTTCTTTTAAAAGGCATAAAGTTCGTGCACATGTATAGAATAGAGATTGAGAAGCTTGGTCTGATATGGGACAGGACTCTGGGGAAGATCACCGTTGAAGAGTATTTGGAAGGTCTTAAAAAGATAGATGATGAAATGGAAAAACAGGCGAAGACCTATGAGATTTTAGTCGCCTCAATCAAGCCATACATAGAAGGCGAAGCAGAGATTGTTAGAACGCTAAAGCAAAGAATTGATTTAATGAGGATAAATACCAAATTTGAAATTGCCTCTTTAGAGCACGGGAAAGCACAATTTGAATTTACCAATGCAGAGCTTGAGCAGAGAAAAAATGATATAAAACTACAAGAGTTCCAAAATATGCTACGAGAGCAATTTGATGACGATGAAATGAAAATACGAGAGGGAAAGAAAAAAAATATATCTCTTTTGATAATGGAATTTGAGCTACTGGCGAAATCTGCTGAACTTCAGAGGCAGATCAATAGGGAAAAAATAGAGGGGTTTGCTGCTGCGTTTGGTGGATTTAAAGAGCTTGCCATACAACAAAAAGCCGGGGCAGAGGCAGTAAAGGGTCTTGCAATAGCAGAGGCATTAATAAATTCTTATTTAGCGTTTACAAAGGCTTTGCCAAACTATGCTCTTGCGGCTGGTGCGTTGGCATCAGGGTTTGCACAGGTGGCAAAAATAAGAGCAACTAAATTTGCTAGTGGTGGGCTAGTAGGAGGGTCAACCGTTGGAGATCAGATGCCTGCAATGCTACAATCGGGTGAATTTGTGTTATCGAGAGATGCCGTAAGAAATATTGGGGTAGAAGCCGCAGAGGCTATAAATGCGGGAAGTACCGCAGGGGTAACAGTTAATATAAATGCTCCTCTTGTAGACGAGACAGTTAGAGATTCTATTCTTCCATCCATAGAAAAAGCTTTGAGGCTGAATACTGCGTGAGTCTAACATTACCTGCCAACTATACGGGTGCATTAACTAGCCCGTTTAAAGAAAACTGGCTTTTTCAACTTTATCACGGTGACGAGTCAGCCTTTGTAGGGCTTTCTTTTTTAGACACTACCGTATCATCTATATTCTATACCGGGTTAATTTTAAACCAACCCCAAATAAGAGAGTCTATTGACCTAGAAAGATCAACTTCCAAGTCAAGTAATATCTCGCTTGAGGTGGCAAATACTAATTTCCGTAATGATGATTTCTCTGCTGAGATTTTTGGGACTTCAAGATATTTTATTAACCATACGGTTAAGGTTTATTCCCAATTAAATGATGCTTCATCACTGTCTGACTGTCTTCAGATTTATGAGGGTAGGCTTATATCTGTTTCACATTCAGACGAAAGAGTAAGACTTGAAATCGTATCACAAAGACCTTGGGACTTTATTACTATACCCCAAGACAAGACTACCACAGGAAATTATATCCCGGTTGTTTATGGGGACTATACTATAAACTCCGCAGGAAACTTTGCATCAAATAAAAACCTGTTTCCTGTTCCACAGAATGAGGTTGCAGGTGGAAGAGTTTATTATGTTGCACCAAGAAGCCTTGCCGGATCATCAAACAATGAAGCCACCCCTCATTATTACGAGAAAGGCGTTGACCAGTTTCAGCCCATAGCAAGCTCGTCTTCAGCAACAGTTTCAGAGGATGGTGGCAACCTTACCTATTTTCCTAGCCTAATGGAACGATCTATAAAATTCAGACCAATACGAGTAAGAAGCGACAATGAATGGACAGACCCTACAAACGCATTTGATGGAACAAGCAATGCCGCAACTTACAGGCATAATGCAAATACTGGATCGGGTTACAAATATTTATATCTGGAGTTCCCAAATATTACAGGCATTGCAAGTGCCTTCACGATTTATGTAAGTGCTGTTGCTGACATTGATGCGGAAGGTAATCCACCCACCGAATATGTAGATATTCTTAATTACGTCTATGACACAAATGATAGAATAGCAAAACAGACAGACGACGAAGGGGTTACAACCGTAGCTGATTATTCAAATAATACTCTTTCTGATTATCAGACCGCCGGGAACAGGCTTCCTGATACTTGGGCAATCAGAGCCATTTTTCAAGGGCAATCTGGCGGTGGAACATTTGATGGGACTGCGAAGATTTTAGATACTTGGGCTACAATGACGGTTGATCTGTCTGATCCCGATACTACAAGTGCTCAAAAATCTGCATTATCATTGACAGAATTTCTTCAAAATTTAGAATATGTTTATCTTGGATGTGACGGGCTTGGGGACTATAATCTTTACAGCAACGATTCCGACCTCACAAACCCGACTTATTGGATAAATGACAACACCAGCCAAACCACAATAACCAAAATCAATCAGGCACACCTTGATCTTTTATACAGGTTTACAAATTATGTTGAACAAGGCATAGAGGGGTGGAGTGCCTTAAATGCGGCACGCTCTTCTTGGACTCTTAGATACTGGACAAAGGAAACAGACAATCTTCTTTCAATATTAGAACGACTTCAATATGAGGGTGGGTTTATTTTTAGGTGGCGTGCCGATGGGACGGGACATTATATCCACATTCCCAATTCGCCATCAACTGATTTTACTTTGTCGCAAGACGACATGCAGAATATTCAAGTATCGCATACAAGCTTTGAAAAAGTTATAACAAAGACCGAGATGTTCTATGCAAAACACCCGGCTGAAGACAGGTATTTAAGCACGCAAACCTGTGAGAAGGCGGCTGGGACAACACCGAGAAGCAAGTGGAATATTCAATCTAAAGAAAACATAAAGGAGATTAATCTTGATATGCTTGTTGCCGGGGTTGGGTCAACAGCCCTTGACGGAGACAGGAATGATGGGTTTTCTGATTATTATGACGCAATTTATGGAGACATAAAAACAAAGATTTCTGCTGTTATTGTAAATCCAAGATTTTATGGAATAGAGCCGGGAGACTTTTTAGCTTTTAGTGATATGGTTGTTGATCCATTTGGAGAGAGCTGGTCTGGAAAACAATTTATTGTTACATCATTAAACAGGAGACCGGGAATGATTAACTTTACAGCAAAAGAGGTTTAGTATGGCAGTAACAGAAGTAACTTTTTATCCCCCGTATAATTTGAGATATGGACACGCGGCGGGGAAGCCCGATATAGGAAACCAAGATGGCACATCAAGTGATGGAACAGCTATATCGGCTGGTGGTCAATGTAATGATGTTGCTGACGGGAGAAGGTCGGCACAATTAACCATTGACACAAGTGGTGAAGCAGATGACGCTACTATTGATCTGACATCAGCGGACACAGCCTCTAATATTGATGCCGCAAATTGGGATTTTTTCATAATAGACAATCACAATTTAGATACAGCAACAGCGGGTGGATCGGCGATTGAGATAAGATCGGGCGATCTCAGTGGAGCGGGAGATTTGGTAGGATTGTCTTCTGCTGTTTCTGGAACACTTGGAAGTGCAACAGCCGCTTGTACGGTAGGCTCAAATATTATTACCGATCCAATAGCGGATGGTATAACTGTTATGACTACCACCTCATCAAACGCAAGTAGTGTTTACAGAAGGTTGCATTTGGACAGGGCTTCAGCGTCTAATTATGCGGCAGACATAACCATTGGCGAGATTACAATGGGTAAGAAATTCACAGCACCGTTCAGACCAGACTTAGGTGTTTCTTATGATAGTCAATATTCTGGTGTAAAGGTTAACAGGTCTCAGGGTGGTCAGGCGTATTCAACAAAGAGATATGGAAGAATGAGGTCTTGGTCTTTGAACTTTAATCTCTTAGACTCAACGGCTAAAACTAACTTTGAAGTATTTTTTGATATTGTAGAGGGTGTAAGGCTTCCGTTTCACTTTAGCCTAGACTCTGATTCGGCAACGCCTACATTCTACTATGGGAGGCTTTCTAGTGCCCCATCTGTTAAAGAGGTAGCGTTGGAAAGATACTCTGTAAAGATTCAAATATCAGAAGAACTTTGATCTGCTAATAATTTTAATTTATTTAATGCTCTGGAATAATATTCTTGGACAGTAGAAATATGAAGGTCAAGAGTTTCTGCGATCTCTCTATACTTTAATCCCCCGTCCCTTAAATCAAATATCTCGTTTTCCCTTTTTGTTAGAAATTCTTTTGACCTTCTTCCTATCCTTATAAAATTTATTACGTTGTAAGCTTTTTCTGCTGATTCAATTTCGTCTGTAAAGAATGGGTCGTAATGTCCGCACATCGGACACGGGTCAATCTTAGCTTCGCTCTCAATCCAATTCACTAATTATATCGTATAATGTAAGAGAGGGGGGGGGTAGCAAGAAGAGCATTTATAATTGTGGTTGTTGTTGGGGAAAGAAGCTCTTCATTACTACCCTTAAATATATTGTGATGAATTTATGTCTTAAAAATAAAAAAAACCAGCTGCAATCTATGCAAATAGTCTCCTCTGTTTTGTGTCATTTTCAAATCTCTTACATCCGCTTTGATAGTATTCCTCATCTATTTCACATCCATCATATTCAAAGCCTTCCAAATGACAGGCGGTGGCAGAAGAAAAAGAACCCCCGTGCGTATCAAGTATCTTATCATTTTCTTTTGCATAATTAATTAATATCCACCGATATAGTAGTACAGGCTTTTGGGTGGGGTGGATTCTATGCTCTTTGTTTTTCATATCACCTTGCAACATACCAGCCCACCTAAAAGTAAATTTACGAACCGCTTTTTTAAAACTACCCCAAGCCAATTCACAATCAGCAAAACTAGAACCAACCCCATTCAGCTTATCCCAAACAATCCAACAACTACTATCATACGGGATTTTGCTTATGAAATGGTTAGCCCCCCAAATAATCTGATTCCTTGAGACTCGCATTATTTCATCAAAATAATTCTTATCTGGGCACTCTTGCCCCCACAAAGCCCTGTTATAATCTCTTTGTGCTGCAACACCGCCACCCTTATTGCTCGTGTACCCACCTATTATATTATCTGAGCCATAAGGCGGGTCAACAATAGCTAAGTCGTAGTAATTATCGGACTTGTCTTTCATCCATTCTATACAGTCAATGTGGTGGAGTCTCACATTCCCGATGCTAAAATCGGCGGAATAATGTCCTACTCCCATCGAGTCCAAATTTGTAGGTATTGCGAAGATATGGATGGTTTCAATGCTACGACGTATGGTTTCCTTGCCTTGTCTAGCTGTTCTATTGCAAACCTAAGACCGGGCAATGATCCATAGCTTGTTAATGGGGCGTAGCTTCTCTTTTTTATCAAGTCCAAATACTTAATCCCGTCTTTTGTTTCGGGAAAAACTATCGCTTTTGGCTTAAACTCTTTTTTTATTTTTTCTTCAACTCGGAGAAGATTTGCTTTGTTGTATCCCATTTTAACTCCTTATTATAGTTGTTAGCGTAAAGTTTTGCCATTTCTACTAGATATGTTGGCTGAACATATTTAGGCATTTTATAAATCGCCTTAATGACCTCTTCTGCTTCTTTTATTCTATGTTGCAGTTGTTGTATGTACGGCTTTTCTTCTATCTCCATCTTTCACCTTTTTTTCTTAATTGGGCATTTGGTCATATTCTTTAGCCTGTTATCTTTTCTTTCTTGCCCACAGCGAGGTTCACTAGAATTGTCCCTACCGCACATCCCACATTTTATTTTTTTAATTGGACAATGTAGAAACATCAGAAAGAAGCAAATCCCTTAAGTTTTGTTTTTGTACTTTGTTTTGAGCCTCTAAAATCACGAGGAACTTTCTTAGATCAGATATATGGTTCAATACGCATCCAATGGAGCAAAATTCGCCAGAAAAGTCGGGTTCGGCTTTCCCCCAATCGTTCCCCAACAGCGAATTGCACTCTAAGCATATTCCCGCCGAAGCTGAAGAACCATCGGTATTTATTGGGTATGTACCCTTGCTTCTGCCGAGATACGCCGTTAGAAGCGATTTTAGGGCGTATAATTTTGCAACAACATTTAGTTTCTTACGAGTAGACATAATATCTCCTTTTTTCGCGAAAGCCCCTGATTTGTGCGGCGAACTTTGTTTCCGAGTTTTGGCGTGAAGCTATTGCTGTCTGAATAAGCAGATGACTCATCACATTATGGCGTTGCACCTGCTAACCCCCTTTTTATTCTTTCGAGTCTGTCAAGCTCTTTCTTCCTTAGATAGTAATAGGTTGTTTTTATTTGATTCTCAAACTCAACTTGATCGAACTCCTTGTCTTCCCTAAGAAATGCCTTGCATACATTTTGAACCAACTTTGTAGTGCTGATCTTTGCGAGGTGGTAAGCATCGGGCATATCCCGGGGATTGACTTGAAGGCTTTCGCCTATTGCGTTTCCGATCATAATGTGTAATCTAGTCTTCTCTTTTTTCATTTAAGCTCCTGTTTAGTTCTGTTTTCTTCCCTTCCACGAATTGCGTGTAAGTCACCCCTTCGGGGAACATTTCAAATTGCGGTTCAAACTTTTCAAAAAAAGACGGCATTGATAGTGTCGCCCCGTTTGAGCATTTACAGGCTGAGTACCTTGTGTAGTAATGAATATGCTTTTTGTTCGGTGAATACAGATAGGGGACAACGCCTGTATCATCGCAGAAAAAACATTTATCCATCCCATAGTCTTTATACGCCTGTGTCTTATATTTTTTATAGACGGCGTTCATTTTTGATATTGTAGGGAACGTGTCTTCGTTGTTCAATATAAAATCAACTGATGACTCTATTGCCTTGGACGATTTGTTCTCAGTCCATTTCATATAAAGATCAAACTGATCCTTCTTCGTTTGTGGGTTTCTTCCAAACCCACCCCAAAGTTTCAAGATAGCCTTGTCGGGTGTTAGTCTTTCCATTTTAGTCCTTTGTACTTGTCTAGTATGTCTTCTCTCGATTCAACTATGTCATTCCATCTTTCTTGATTTAAGAATGTTGTCGGCATTGGAACAAACCGCTTGTCTTGCCATTGCTCGGTCTCCAAGTATGCCATCAAAGAATTAACAATCTGTTCAAGCAACGCATCGTCGGGGTTTATTTTTGCGAACACTTCATAGGCTTTTTTCCTAGATTGCTTCCTAGGATATTTTTCCCAAAAAAGATTAAATCTTCTTTCTATTTCTATATCTACTTCTGTTTCTGTTTCTATAACCCCTGATTGATCTTGAACTAGCCCCTTATCTTGTATGTATTCGTATAATCCGTATCGCTTGAGTTTTTCCATTGCTGATCTGTGGCAGTTGTTCTTATGGGTCATTTTACCTTTGTATTGAAATTCGAGAAATTTTGGGATGAACCATTGATGTCCGCCCCTTACAGGAATTATCTTTCTATGGAAGGCTTCAAGTATTTCTTTAGCGGTTACTTTTATTCCCAAGTGAAACTCAAGGGACTCAATGTCAACGTCCCAAATCCCGGCGTGATCCACAGCATCTGTAAGATAACACCATACAAGTTTCATATCGGGGGGGAGTACCCTTATCCACCTTTTCTTCCATTTGTTCGTGTCTGTGAATCTATTAGCCATCAATCAATGGGTATTATTGCGATTACAACGCCACGATTCAGCAAGTCCATCATATCTTTTATCTGCTCTTTTTCGCTGTCGTATGTATCAAGTTCTATTCTCCAGTTCCCGGCAATCTTCAAATTCTTGATTCCCACGATCTCCCCGTTTAGCGTGATGCCCTTTTCTTTTAATTCCATATAAGTTGTTGTTGGTTGATTAACTGGTAATTTCATTTAATCGCTCCTTTAATGCTAGGTAGAAAATATCGTTTAGGTAATCACGTTTCTTTGTTGTCTGATTAGACCTGACCATTAATGCGTTAAACTGATTTTCACCTAATTGTTTTATCTTAAATTGCCTGTAAGCTTCCCTGTCCGTTGATCCCCAATACTGATGGCAACCATAGCACAAGGCATCACAATTCTCTTCGTCAAACCTTGTGCTATACTTTGCCCTTCCAAAATAGTGGGAGTTATGCAACCCGGAGGTAGGGGGTTGGTGGCGTTTCCCGCATCTTGCACAACTCCACTTATCTCTTTCTCTTACTATCTGAGAGAATATCTTGTCCCACTTGTTTGTTTTCAAAAAGGAAGGTCTTCTTTCGGCTTCCCTTCTGAGACTTCTCCAGTTAAGACATACTGAACCCATCGGTTGATTTCTTCAGTAGTCGCCTTGTTAAGTGGCTTCTCCATCTTGTAGCACTCTACCGCAAAGCCGTGTCTTACCTTCCCCTCGGCTTCCTTATTTCTTTGGGTGTTATAGTCGCTTTGCATTTGACTGCTCTCCTTTTTTATTTGTTTCACATAGGTCTCGTCATAGGCATCCTGTCTTATTACGCTCCAACGACTTTTATTGCCTTCTTTTGTTAAAGAAATAACAACATCCGCATCGGGGGGTAGTGCCGACAGTTGCCTGTCGAGGGCTTCACTCGCAACCAAAGTCCGTTCCTCGTCGAGGTATGTTACTTTATAAAGGATTTCTTTCGACCCGAACTGGTTCTCTCTTTTGCCAACCTCATCCCCGACCCTCATCGGGAAGGGCTTTCCACCATCTTTGAGTTTAATGTATAGTTCCGTCATTCTTAATGCACGAAGTTGGTTACGAAGTTAGTGTTTTTCAAATGGTAGGAAGCGTATGTTGCGTTCCGACTTTTCGTTGTCTCGGTTTTGATGTTATACCCATCAAGCCTTAGATCGTGTATCCTCGATGCAAGGCGAAAACAACCAAACAGTTCAAAGGCATCAATTTGTGTCAGCCCATTACCTTCCATAAGATAATTAAGGATTTTTTCTTTCTGCGGTTTTTTTCGTGTCTTTTTCATTTCGTCTCCTTTTTGTGCCTGTATTTAGAGCCACAGCCCTTACAATACCTTGTCTCGTATTTTAGGGCTTCTCTTTCTCGGCGTTTGTTTATTTTTAAAACAAGCTTTTTCAAATATTTAATCACAGCCTAAACGGGCAGAGTCGCCAAGGGCGATTTTTGCCTCGTCTCCCAACGAGTCCCCGGCGTTATCTATTCTTCTAACCCTTTTTATCTCAACGATCTCTTCTTGAATCTTCTTTAACGATTTAAGCGTTGACTCGTAAGGTATCTTCCATTCTGGGTCAACGGGTAATCGGATTGTTTTTATCGCCGTAAGTCCCCATATTATGTTATTTAGGTCGGCTTCTGAAAGGGTTATCTTAACCATTTCATCTTTCATTAATAGGCTCCCCATCTATTGTCACATTACTTATGAAGCTTTCTATTTTCTCAACGCTTCCTTCAACAATCTCTGAGATCAGCCCGAAACAGGACAGGGCAAGTTGCTCTGTCGAATGGGAAATCGCAGGTTCAGTTATAGACATAACTCTGTATAGTTGGTTCTTTACTTCGTTCAAAACAGCGTATACCTTGAAGCCTTGATCGGCACTCATAATGTCTTCAAAAGCCGTTCTTTGTTCGTCCTCTAGTGCTTCCTCAAGAATTTTTGGTTCTGTGCCTTTGGGGGCAAGTCCGTTTTCTTGCTCTATCCTCAAAACATCTTCCGGGGCAACATCTTTAAAAGTTGGTTCACTCATTATTAGTCTCCTTGTCTATTTGCAATCTTAACTTAGGAAATTGGTTTACCTTGTATTTCAATGATGGGATTGCTGAATATATTTCATCTAAAGCATCCCATAGGTTATCTATACTGTCTTGAAGTTCCCTGTCTCTGTGGAAACTTTTTTTACTTAAAACCTTGACGTTCTCCTCAATAAAGTCAACTTCACCAAGCACGAAATCCATATCCATCTTATCCAAATCCATCTTATTTCCCCTTTTCAAGTGCTTGAGTATCCATCATATACAATGGTTTGTTTCCGTATGGATCTTCTGATATTGCCAACGCATATCTACCATTAGGGACGATTTCCCTAAAGGCTTTATAGACACCATTGATAGTTTTACAGTCCTTTTTAATGATCCTGTCGACACCGAGCTTTGCGTTAAGATTAACAAGCTCGTCAACTTCAGTCACTGCTATTAACATCATCCTCTAGTCCTCTCTTAATATTCTTATATAGATGCCGGGAACTCTCCCAAAAGAATCTTTCCCTTAAAAATTGAACTCATTACCAAATCATCCCCGATTGCCTCCTTGAGTTCTTCGTGTCCATTTATTGCCGATTCTTTGTTCGGGAAATAACCAAAGCCCACAGCCACATTTGTCTTATCCATAACCCACCTTTCCCAAACCATAAGATATTTTGTATTTTTTTTCATAAGCTCTTCTCTTAATTCTTTTGCATCCATTCTTTACTCCTCTTGATAGGGGGGGGGTATTAAGATTTCTTCAGTTCATCCCAAATGAGCCAAAGAAGAATAATAACCCCCAACTCAAACATTAAATATTGCGGTGGAAAAATTCCCACCGCCTTGGTTTTTTCCGAAACAGGTGGTCTGAAATAAGTAGACATAATACCTATAAACTTCTTCAGTTCCCGCTGGGTTAGTCGTCCATAAAAAGATCATCGAAACTCTTGTTTAGGACGTAGCTAATTGCCAACTTTACCGCTTTCGGCATTTTTGTTCTTTTCGTCTTGTAATTGTACCAAGTCATTTGCGAGATACCAAGCTGTCTAATCATGTGGGCTTGGGTTATCCCGTTCTCTGACAGGTACTTCATTAACCTGTTCATCTTGTTCTCCTTTTTTTTATCCATCGGCGTACTCAACAAAATCATCTATATCGTATACAGTCATACACTCGGGGCAAAATAAAATGGGGTCGTAGTCGTCGGGTGCACGACCCGAAGGGGCTTCGCCTTCTTCTAAAGGTTTCTTATGGTATCCCTTGCACTCTTTATTATCACATAAGGGCATCATCATCTTTTTCTCCATCTTCAAATTGTTCTCTCAAGGTAATTTCTCTGATAATTTCTGAGAAATCACCGAGTGAGTGTATTCGTTCCGTTTTCTCCCATTGATTGAATATCTCATTTTCCATTGCAATTAGTTCGTCGTTTGTAAGCTTAGTTAAGTCTGTCATTATAGAACTCCTTTGGGTCTTTTTCACTCCTAAAGATTTCAATAACCGCCTCATCATTAAGTTCTATACACCATTTGCAAACAAAAGTTTTCCCCTGTAATCCGCAAGATTCAATAAATCGGTAATCTCTATGCTCCACTTTATGCTTTCTGCAAATATCGCATAAAGGCATTAGTAATTCCTGAGCCAATTATCTAGGTTTGATTTCAAGTATAGATTCTTGCCTGTGGCGGTAGAACATTTGAGGGCACCCTTCATTACTGCCCTTTTCAAGCTTTTTGGCGATAGACCACAATACTTACAGGCATCAGACGTGACAAGCCACCTATCAACGCCATCTATTTTTTCTTCTATTTGATCTAGCTTTTCCATAATTGCAAAAAATGTCATTACTATTTACTCCTATTAAGGTTTGTTTAATAACTCATTCTCCAAGGTTTATGAAATATTCCACAAGCACTTAAGAATCTGCTTTTATCGAACCTTGCGTTATCTCTCAAAAACATTAGCCCTAGCTTATGGGCTAGAATGTCCAAGGTTTCTCTGTCGTGCGTATTTTCCCGTGCTTCTTTTATCTCTTTTGCTACTGCTTCGTAATCTTTTCTACTCATCCTTTACTCTCCTTATATTGCTTATCAAAGACTTGATAAATATTTTTGTATTCTTTTTTAAGTTTCTCTTTATCCTCTAGGCTTGAAGACTCCCCCACTAAAACCCTTGCCATAGCATCGCCCCCCAATACATCCGAACTACTTTCAATGTCAAACCATTCTGGATTATCATATACTTCTTTACTGCTAGGGAATAGTTTTACTTCTAATATCATATCATCCCCCTTTTCTTCTTGATCCAAACCATCTTGTGCTATTACTGAATAGTTGGTAAGGTTTTTCATCTGTTTTTTCTTCTGTTTTTTCTTCTTTATTAAGACATTCAAAACAAGTTCTTTCTTCTGCATCACCCGTTTTGTCGGGAGTGTATTTATTTTCACATTCTATACAGGTAAATTCCATTTTTAGTCTCCTTTTATCCCCCGGTTGCACAGCTATAAGAACAATATTCTTCTGTGTCTTTTGCTTTGAAGGGTTCTCGACATACAGGACAGGTAACAAAAGACTTCCTTTCACGTCTTTGTTCTCGTTTCATTACCTTGATTGCTTCGTGACGTTCCCTTCGTTCTTGCTTTCTTCTCTTAGCCTTCCTATTTGGCATACGGGAATCTATACATAAACATCTATTTTACCTAGCAGTTTTCTAAAAATATCTCATTACGTAAAAGTTACAGATAGTTACGTAAAAGTTACATATACCTGCAAGGTCGCCTGTAATTCGGGATTTCAGATATTATGTCTACTCATAGGGGGGGGGTATTGCTTGAAAATCGTGAAAAAGTGAATGGGGGGGGGTATGAAATAGGATTAAACTTTTTAGCTGAAATATTGCCGTAAAAAAAAAGCTTAAAATCCAACACTCTTATATTGTGCCTAGGGGGCACCAGTAGATTTTTTGGCGATTTTTGCCGATTTTCCAGTTTCCATTGAGATTCAATCTCAATTGCGTAAAATCTGAAAAAAGGGCAAAAAAAAAGGACAAGGGGCGAAAAATTAATTTCGCCCCCCGTCCCCGGGGATAATTTATGGTTAATTTCTATCCGAAATTAAACCCCCTTTGTTGATCCGCTTCACAGGCTTTGCAGAACTCGGGAAATTTACTGTCTAATTCGACCTGTAAGCCACAATCAATACACCGCCTAGCATAGGGGTCAGAAACCTTTACCCCGTTTGTTTCTAGGCTTGGCAAGGGCTTTTCTAGGCTTGAGTAATAGCTCCCATAGTGCCAAGCCCCCGTAGAATAGACCTTCCTCGTTTTCCAGTGCAGATTTGAAAACCATATCCCATCTTGCCAAGTCCCGGACTTTTCATTTAGGATAGTGTAATTGTTCCAAACGTCCAAGAAAGCAACCTTGTTTCCAAAGCCTACTGCTTCTTCTAGAAGCCATTTTACGTCTTCGTCTTCTACAGGTGAAGGTAGTTTGTTTATGGCTTCGGAGAAGTGGAAAGTATCTGACTTGTTCT
>Ga0080013_1003014_pt1 | contig 18560 bp, 14 predicted proteins | sample ETNvirenome_6_85_FD_69236 | JGI IMG/M metagenome (GOLD analysis project Ga0080013, IMG submission 69236) | Marine viral communities from the Pacific Ocean - ETNP_6_85 (SPADES assembly) (version 2) | ecosystem: Environmental > Aquatic > Marine > Oceanic | place: Pacific Ocean | collected 2013-06-19 | reverse complement strand
TGTACCTCCAGCTTCTAATGGAGCTTGGAAGTCTATTTTACCTATAACATCATTAGCATTAATATTAGTAAGAGCAGTAGATAATAATAATTTACCTGTACTGTTAGTAGCATCTGCTGATGCTCCTCTAATTTCTAATTGATCTACAGATTCATCATATAACATAAATGCACCAGCTGATGCACCAAAGAATTTAACATCATATCCTGTGTCATCAACACCAACAGTTACAGTACCATCTGCCTGAACTGCTCCATCTATATCTACAGCATCTAAGTTAGCAGTACCATCAACATCAAGGTGTCCTGCTACAGCTACAGTAGAACTTGCCACTGTAGAATTAGGAGTTATTGTCAAATGAGTTACATATGTATTCTGTGAGTTGATGTCATTACCAAATGTCATCACTCCACCATCAGCAACATTAACCTTCCACCTGTCACCAGCATCCTCACCCTCATCAGCAAACATATAATAAGCTGCTGCTGCACCCTCATTACCTCTCACAGAGAGAGTCTCTGCGTCAAGAGATGCTAATTGAACTCCATCATCAAATTTAATACGTCTCTTTGATGCTCCTGATGTTATCTGTACATCATACTCACCAGTTTCTCCTGATGCTGGAGTATGACTAATAGCCCAATAGCCAGATGAGTTAGTGGTAGTATTAGCTAAAGAAGTAGACGTTGCATTTTTAGTATACAAGTTAATGGTAGCTCCATTAATTGCATCACCTGCATCATCATATAAAAATCCTGCAAAGCTTAAACCTGGTTTTGCCATTATCTTCCTCCTAGTCGAGAACTGTCTCTAAATTGTAATGCCTCCCTAGCAACCCCTACTGGGTCTTGCTCTAGATCATCCTCATCTACAAATATTAATGTAATTCCTTGCCCTGCTAAAGCCTCTCTGGCAAAGATATCCCTTGCCGAAGTCTCAGCCCCCAACTCGTAGTGATAATACACTCCCTGCACATTCACCGCAAGTCCTGGTGGATTGTGAAAGACAAAGTCAATGATCCATCCACCTTTATCAAGTCTACCACCAAGTAACGGTGATTGATATATGAAATCATCACCTGGTTGATACCCTAATTGTATCAAACTAGCATAAAACATCCATTCTGGCCTACTTCCCTCCCAGCCTGAAGGAGGATTCATTATATCAGCTTTGGTAACCATTACCCATCCAATATCACTGCCCAGGAAACTTTATCACCATTAGTCGCTGCATCTACATATATGGTACTAAACTCAATAGTTCCACCTGCATCTGCGAAATTAATCTCTATAGTATTCCCTGCACTTAATTCATATCCATTGGTAGCAGACACATCGCTTACACCAAAGTAAGTAATTCCACTGTTAGCAGCTAATGCTTTAGCCTTTATCCACCTTACTCTATTAGTAGTGTTAGATATCTGTACTTCTGTACCTGCTGTAGTTACTGTAGTTGTACCTGCATCTAATATCATTTACGGCTCCACTAATGTTATTCTTGATGTACCCCGTTCATCATACCCTGTGTATTCTATTCCTGTAGCAGATGTAACATCTACGTAGTAGTTGCGAGTACCACCATCATCATCTCTGAATGTAAACTCATTTAACGTATTAGATTCTATTGCATCAACTAACTCAGACCTCAACTGTTTAGGTGTTTTTCCCTTATAAGTCCTATTTAAATTAACCTCTACACTATGCCCATACTTAGCATCTAGTTTCTTCCTGTATTCTAATGATATAGAAACTACATCAGGACTCTTTTTCATAATCGCTGCTGTAGTACCAGATTCCCTGGATAATGTTAACTTAAACTTGATTGACCTAAATGCAACCCCATTTGGAGTGGTGCTATTTGGCAACGAAAATGTTTGAGTACCCTCAGTGTCACCTAGTGTCGTGCTAGTGATGGTCGTTAATGCTGTATAGCTAGTAGAATAATCTGTTGCATAAGAAACAGCTACAGTTTCATCGCTTGATACATCTTGCACCTCTACCTTTAGTGTTAATGCCAGCTTATCAATATCTGATTGCTGTGCATCAAACCAGGGTGTTTCGTGAAATCCTGTAGTTTCGTATTGATAATCAGTACCATCTTGTGCACTTAATTGTGACGGATTAGTAACATCAAAAGGAATCAATTGGTGATAGACCTTCCCATCAAATCCCCACCATAGCCTATAATCACCTTTGCCAGCATTTGTAACCAACATTGTATTAATAGCCTTACCTGCTGCACCAGCTCCAGAAACCCACTTAGTTTCCCACCCTGTGTCGTTCCAGGCTACTATAGAAGATTGCCCACTACTAGCAGCTATAACTGGAGAACTGTGAGCAGACATACCCGCCGTTGCTCCATATTGATGAGGAATACTTGTGCTTGATACAGCACCAGGTGATGTAGTTGCATCTATAGCAGCTAACAATTCTGTGTGTGTACCTACTAATTTTTTAACAGTTCCTCTATATGTAGAAGGAATACCATCATCCCTGTCAGGCCCCATAACTGTCACAACGGCATTATTATTACCATTAATATATTTATAAATACCTAATCCACTAGGATTGTATACAGCATCCCTCCATCTCACACTACCTACTCCATTAAAATCATGAAAAGGCAACTGAAACTGAGTCTCAACCCACCTGGCATTAGCAACGTCATGTGCATATAAGCCTACCTTAGTAGCAGCATATAATATCTGATTACCAGCAGCATCTCTGCCAACAAACAAGTCTGTTACAAATCCATCCTGTACAGGCAATTTAGCATCATTAACAGGTGTTCCGCTTATAGTAAGTGTATACCATAATTGTCCTGCTGAATCTATCCCCCATAATCTGTCATCCCAAAAAGCAAGATACTTTGCATCTGTATCCATGTTGTAAACAGTAGTTGCACTAGAAAAATAACTATATCCCGTAGTGTGTGCTACAACTATATAATCAGTAGTACCCATACGAATAGTAATCGAATCACTAGGTGTACTAGGGAAGCTATAAGGATTGCCTCCACTTGTGACCTGAGTCCAATTATCACTAGCTTCTGAATAATAATAGGGAGTTTGACCCCATCCTGCATATAATATAGCTGCTAGATCCTGTATAAACGATATTATTCCTGTAATACTGTCACCATCAGCATCTGTAGCAGCCGTAGCCGTAGACTTAGCAGGCAATACTAGATGATGCCTGTGTCTAAGATTACAGGTTGAATACCAAGCTCTATCAGCATCAGATGCTCCCTGCATCCTTTCTACACCTATACCGCCCCTCCAGTCACTCCATGCAATAACAGAACTTCTTAAACTAGAATCCTTAGTAGTATCTCCTATAACAACCTTAGACGGATATATAGAAGCTAATACACTTTGCACTGGCCTGCTTAATGGATAATATGTTCCACCAAGAGATATCTCATTTTTTGATACTACCTTCTCTGCCATTATTCAACTGTCCTCACATTCATAAGGATAGGGAACCTTCTCTTGGCTTGTTCTGACAAACCAAACTCGAAAGATGCCTGTTGCCTTAATGCATCAGGATCAGTAGCTGGGCCAGCAGAAGCTGCCAATAATGCTATTGAGGTAGCCCTGGATATAACATATGAATCATCTATCTCAGTAGTAGCTGTATCAGAAGACAATAAAGCAGGTTCATCTCCACCTGTGAGTTTTAATAAACCATACCCAACTTCAAACTTACCAGATTCAGTTATAGTTAAATCCCCAGCTTCCTTATCTATACCCCATAAACGCCGATCTAACCTTTCCCATACAGCAGTATCGTTTTGCACTGCCTTAATGTCATCTAACCAGACTGTACATGCCCCTAGATCAGAGTCGTACTCTAATCCTACTGAAATAATAGCTGTGTCAGTCTCAGGGTTAGCTAATGCGATCCTTACATATGTCCATGTGTCTGCACTTAATGCAGGAACACTTAGTGTCTCTATGGGAGTTGCACAACTTGCGGTATCATCTAACAATATCTTTAAGTTACCCGCAGATGTGGCTACTGTACTTTTTACCCAACACTCTAAATAATCATACTTACTTATATCTTTGCTATCTATAGAATCTGTAGCTATGTCCCCAGCAGAAGCCCCTGCAGCTATCACAAACTTGTTAGCCCCAGTACCTTTCTTCTTATCCTCCGTATCAACACTGGCAGTAAAATCCGAATCTACAGTCTCGTCAAATACCGCATTACAACTATGAAGTAAAGTAAAAGAAACTGCACTCCTGTAATAAACATTGTTTACCATTGATATGTTAGAAGGTATATCGTATCTAAGGCTTGATCCATCAGCATGTAAACCTAAATTCTCTATAGGGTCATAAACTAACCCTGTTGCCTCTATAATTGCCTGATTAATAAACTCATCAATAATTTCTGGATTATACCCCTTACTCCATATCTCAAAAGTATCACCAGCAACAGTAGAGAACGATAAAGCCTGTTGTAAAGTTATTCTATAAGCAGATGCTGTGTAGTCACTTGCAATTCTAGTTTCAGCATTATCAGAGTTACTTGTGTCAAAAACTGTAACCCAATTACCATTATAGTTGTCATCTCCACCAACAAACGTCAGTGATATTAACGTGGTCGTAGATCCCGCATCGTAAGTAGTGCCTGTTTCAAGAGCACCTAACCTATATCCTATAGATTGCCTAAGTTGTTTTCTTGTCCTTGCTTGTATCGGCATTATTTGACTCCTGCAATTCTATTACAGTTCGTTTTAAAGCTGATACCTGGAGTTCTAAGTTAACAATAATAGCTATCTTTACTCTAAGTAATTCAGCATAATCATTTTGTGTAATATTAATTTCAGTATTATTTGCGACCATTATGTACCTCTATAATATATCCTGTTATTCGTACTCTCTTTTCGCTTAGAATTATAAACCCTAAACTCCTCTATCTGTCTGCCTATTTCTTTTCTTTGATCCTCTGTAGGTTTCTTCGTATCATTAAAACCCTTACATTCCAAAAGAAAGTTCTCCAATGCTTGAGCTGCCATATCCTCCACATGATCCCTGGACACTTCAGGGTCAGCAGGTATTTTAACCATTTGCCTTCTGTCTGTCACAGGATCATAAAACTGGAACGTGTGGATAACTATGGACGCAGAAGTCTCGCCATTATAACCAACGAGTTCTTCGCCAATATAAGTAGAGCCTTGAGGCGTCCATAGTTCAACCATTTTCTTACTGCCTAATGTTTAACATACACCATTGGTTGTCTGAGTCTACCGCAGGTATACCCATCGCAGTACCAATGTTAACAATGTCTGCTTCATCGGAGTAATCAGTTCTTTCTGCTTCTCCATCTTCACCGCTTGCCTGTGACCATGTTATTGCGTCACCAACAACACCTACCTGTGCCCCTAATCTTACAGAACATGGCCCTGCTGTCTGTACCCAACAGAAATAATCTGCTGTTACAGGTATAACAGTTACACCAACAACTCCAGTAGTCATAGTTCCATCACCATCAATGATTTTGATGTCTTTGTAAGGACTGTACATCAATCCAAACAAAGAAGATGTGGTTAACGCTGTTCTGAGTCCATCTGGTTCATCAATAGTAATTGATAAGCCAGTTGCACCAGATACCGCAGTATTAGACTTAACTTTGTAAGTTTCTCCTTGTCCTGGGCCATCGTTAAAATAAAGATATCCATCTTTATACTGGTCTTTAGTAGTAGTAAGAGAAGTGCCACTAGTAAACGTAGTATTCCCTGCTGACGTAGCAGTAGCTGCTACATCCATGTCGTGAGCTGCAACTGCAGCAATACCATCTACTAAGTAACCACCATGAGTAATAGCTGTACCGCTATTTTCAGCATAGTAAAACACTCTACCATCTGGGGTAGTTGCTCTTGTACCTAGCTTCTGTTTTTGCTCAGAAGTCTCTACTTTTTCTTGTCCATAAGACAAATTTATTGTTAATGGAAATGCCATTTCAAACCTCCTTCAAGGTTATTTATTTAAGCAGGTTCAAAGCCCTGCGATAAACCGATGTTGTTTTTAAAGGACTCTGGAAGGCTCGGTCTATCTTTACACCTTCCAGAACCCTATTAAACTACTGTGTTTCGTGTACCTTGCGTCTGTGCGACTTCATCTTTGGTGCTAAACCAAAGGCTGTCTTAGCCTCACCAACGTAATCACATAAGTTACAAGCCTCAGTAACCATGTCTGGCTTCTCGGCTAGCTTCTTAAAAGATTCAGCACACCATCTACAACTACAATCAGGCCCAGGTTTCCATGTAAACAAACCTATCCTAGCCTTCTTTTGCACATAGTCAGGATTACCAGGTACATTATCCATGTAAGTACCTACTTCATCCATGATCTCACCTTCTACATTATATGAAGCTTTATGCCTATACAATCTAGTTTTAGGAGTCCATTCGTCTATGTATTTTAAAGAATAACCTAAACCAGCTAATTCTTCTTTTAACTTGTTTCGTTCAGTTATGTTTGTTGACATGATTTACCCCTGCCTAAGTTTAGTTGTTACTTGCCAAAGCTGTTACATCAAAAGTAACTCCAGCACCTCTGGTGTCATCTAACTCGAATACACCATAATCTGCCGTTAAAACTACTTCGGTTGCCCGAAGTGATGCATCTCTTTGACGTTCAGTTCTAGTCTCTACGCTAGTTAAAGTTGCCAATGCTGACTTGTCAGCTATCACACCAATACCATCACCAGAACTATCTTCTGTTATGTTTCCATCTTCAAAGATAGCTACGTTGTTCATTGGTCGCAATCCACTCCAGAAATTCTTGAGCAAATCTTCTGACCAACCTTCAGGTATAGCTGATGGACTAGAAGCTACCGTAGCAGCTTCTTTAGAAAGGTAAGCTACTGCGTTTGGATGATGCAATATGTATATCTGCGATCCAAACTTGTTAGCTTTCGCATAAGCGATAATACCTTGTACGTTAGAAGCCTTCATATACTTAGTAGCAGCACCTAATTTAGTACCACCATTTAAGTTTGTATATAAAGCAAGAACATCTTTGTCCTTCTTTCGAGCCATACCATCACCAAGCTGTTTTCCTATCATAGTGAAAACATCAGTAGTTCCGTTTTGTCGTACTAACTTGTCAGTTAATATAACTTTAGCTCCAACTTCTGATGCTGTTAAGTCAACAGTAGACATTCCAATTTCTTCTTCATCAATAATGTCTTGTCCATCAACTAAGTCTTCCATTGTCATCTGTCCAACTTTAGGAACGGTTACCTGCTTATTACCCTTTGGAAGATTAAACTTCTGTGTAAGAGCCATAGCTGGTGCGTTGTGCTCCTCAGTATACCGAGCAGCAGCGATTATTGTTTTCTGGGCATTTTCTAAACTACCCGTTGTGGCTGTCTGAGCCATGATTTACCTCGCTTGTTATTATTTAAATTATTTATATCAACCTAAACCAGCAGCCCTTCGTGCTGCCGCTGATGCTTGTTCAGAACGATCACCTTGATTGTACTTTTCAAGCCACCTATCCTCATCATTAGAAGCAGCAGGCGTACTTTGACTGTCATCAAAGTCCTGCGAAGGAACCAACTGTGCCCTCAGCCTAGTTAATTCTGCATCCTTGTCTCTATCAGACTTGATGCGTTTCGCAGCTTCTTCCATGCTTTCAGGAGTGGTGTGTTTACGCAACTCAGATAAGTCTGCTAATTGCAGACTATATGTTTTAGCAAAATGTTCTGCTGCATTGGCTTGACCCTGTACGAATCTTTCCCTTTGCAGACTGTCTTGCTGAATTTTAGATATATTACTCTGGGTAGCAGACCAATCTTCAGCTAATTGAGTTGCCTGTTCTGGCAAATAGCCAGCACCCTCTAGTTGAGTTCTATATGTTTCTTTCTGCTGTATCAACTCTGATTGCTGCTGTTGAGCTCTATACTGTGTATTTTGTTGCTCAATTTCCTGTATACGCTTTTCCAAATCATCAGTTGGCGGTGGCATTACAGGAGCCTCAGCAGCAGGCGGAGGTGACTCAGCAGGTGGCGTAGCAACATCATCTGCTACAGGAGTCTCAGTTGAAGAAGCTGTCTCTGGTGTCTCCACCGAATTTGTTTCAACAGTTTCCCCAGGTGGTGTATCTACACCTGTGAACTCCTCAGTTATGTCCGTAGTTGTATTAACTGAATCTTGTGTATTTCCTTGTGGTTCTTCTGCCTTATTTACCATGATATACCTCTATGTTTAAAATTAATTATTACCATTATACAATACATTTATCCATATAACTTGGTATAGAATGACTTACCTTCCCTTGTTATTGGACTTCTATAATAATCCTCACCACGCCAAAAAATCAACGTGGTTTCTAGAACAGCCTTGCCATCATTAGCCAAAGCATCTTGTATTATCATGTTTCTCCTCATTGCTTTTCGCCTACTGACCATAGCCTTTATGTACCTGTTAGCATTTCTCAATCTCTCTTTTGTAATATTATCTGCGTTCAAATACTCGTTCCACATATTCTGGAACTTTTCAACATCCTGTTGTAAGCCAGGATATAAATCAACAACATTCCTGCCAACATTCCAGTAAGTAGACATAAGCCTCATTGCCTGATTGTAACTTTTTGTAGTATCAGAATCATTGGCTTCTCTTCTTCTAATAAAATTAGCATAAACATCATTACCTCTAGCCTCAGAAGAAATCCTTGCAGCTTCTGCATATTCATCCAGAGCCTGAAAATACTGCCCCCATTCAACATTAGTAGGATCCTCACTAGGTGGCTCAATAGCATAATACCCAGCAAGTAATACATCTGCAGCATCCCTCATGTCAGCAACATTACCAGCTATTGTATTTATAGACTGATAATAAGCCTCTCTAGCCTCTTTAGGCTGTGCATAGATAGAACCTGGATATTGTTCAGACAGCTTATCAACATCATGCCTGTATAGTTTCCAGTTATCAGAACGACTCTCTATCCATTCTTTAGGAGTCATTCCATTACCCCTACCCTTAGAGACAAATAAAGCTAACTTCTCATCATCTTTGTCCTGTTTAAACTTTATTGCCTGTCTGTCTTTAGCAGCTTGTCTTCCTGCTTCATAAGTGGCTTCTTGGTCTATTTCAGGATATAACTTCTGAGTCTCAGACCTAGCTATCTCTCTTAATCCACCACCTCGTTGAGGATAGTAAGATCGCTTTAAAGCATCAAAAATAAAAGTGGCTGACTCGGCCTCTTTCATTTCCTTCTGAAATTCTTCATAATCTTCTTCAGATAAAGCTGCTATAAACTCCTTACGTTCAGTAGGTGTCATGTCCTCCCTAAACTCCCTGACATTCTCTTCCATAGATCTGGGCTCTATACCACGTAATGATCTAAAAGTATCTATAGTCCAGTCTGACGCATTCAAAGATTCTCTGCCCATAGTTCCAAATATGTTTTCATATAAATGTTCTAACCTCTGAGGACTAGTAACTAATTCTTCAAAAAACTCAGGTACTGGTAACCAATCAGGTAATACATCATCAATAACACCAGCAGCATTTCTAGCAGTTTTAGATGTATACTTACTGTACTGCTGATCTACAGGTAACTTTTGCAAATCTGGATCAACTATATCTCTATCGAAAAAATGATCTCGACCCCTAAGCTCTTCCCAAGCTACACTCATAACTTCTGGCATAGGCATTATATTATCTATATCTAACGCACTTGTACTTTTACCTAACTCTCTGTAAAACTTCTTTTTATCCCATGGAACATCTTGATCTGTAGCTTCATCTAACCCTGTGGCTATTTGAAACAACATGTTCCATTCACGTAACTTATGAGGTGCAACTATATAATTAGGAGTTGGCCTTCCTGTTGTGGGGTCTATAATAACGTCTCCATTTTCATCTTTGTCAGGAGGTAACATGAATATCAAAGAGTTATATCGGATGTATGAAGGTATGTCATAATATAAAGGAGTTCCATTATGCTCAAACTGCTTGTTCCACTGATTCTGTATCAATATGTATGTACTTAGTGCAGCCCCCATGCGTAACGCTGCAGCTTTAGGCCCACCAGAAACCTCATCAAAAACTCTTCCAGTTACCCCTGTGGTACGCTTACCTAAAGCACCAAAACTCAATATTCTAGTAGCTTCGTTTATATAATGATCCATTTGTTCAGTAGGGCTCCCCCATTCAAATACATCTTCTCCTCCTTTTCTCCCTGGCTTTCCCATTGCACCCCTAACCCTTGGTTTGATTACTGGAAATAAATTAACCCCTAATGATCTAAACGGCATTTTCACAGCCTCCATAGATGCATTTAAAAACAAAAAGTATTCATTCCACTTTCGTATTTGAGTTCCCCCTCTGGCAAAGTCCAGTGATGCTTCTATTCCATTAGACGCAGCCCTTTGGAACTCCACAGACTGTGCAAAGCCCTTAGCCTCTGTATCAATAACAGACTTTTGCATTACGTTACCATCAACATCATAAACTCGCTTCCACCCTTCTCTCATTTCCTTATTAAAATCTTTTAAAGAAAGCTCTTTAAACAATCTGTCATGTTCCCTTTTCCCAATTTGCTTGATTAAAGACTTCTTAGCAACAGCTAACCTGGGAGCCTGTTCAATTGCCTGTCCAAATGCTGGAGTAATCTTTTGGAGCCTACTCCACACACCTTTATTCATAATCTCAGCTATACCATTTATACTGATATTCTTATCAAGTAACACGGCTCCTTTTTGATTGTATCTTGCAATTTGCTCTTGAACATTTCTCTCTATATGACGTTGATAAAAAGACCCACCTAAACCAGCAGACTCCTGCATCGATGTGGCAAGCCTGTCCTCAACACGAAAAGCAGCTTTAGTAACACTTTTAATAATAGCTGCTGCTGATTTATGGATTCCAACCCCTGCCCTAAGCTGCACAGTCAAAGAATCAATAATACCATTCTTAACAGCAAACACAGGATTCTGAGAAGTATAAACAGACCTGAAGAAACCATTTGCATTTTTGATTATCTGATCTACTTCCCACTTACTTCGCAATCCTATACCACCAGGCCCATTTAAACTATCCCATAACGCTTTAGGAATAGCCCCTCCACCAGCATCACCAAACACAACAAGGTTCCCATCTTTAGCATAAGAAATATAACCAGACTTTTTACTGTCATCATAAATACTCTTTTTACCTACACGAACCTGCTTTCCAAAGTAACGGCTCTTAGGGTCAGTATCTATCTTCCAGAACTTATCCGTAACATCCTTCAGGTTTAATTCCTCTGGAATACCAGAGTTTATAAACTGCCTGTTTATCCTGTTCTTTGCTATATTTATTTCAGCCTTTATTAAATTCTGACCTAAAACCTCATCTAAAAGAGGTAAACCATCTCTCACCTGATTAGACTGAGTTAAATTGTGTATATCTCTTTCAACCAATCCAAGGCGAGATCTTCCTCTTGTACCAACAAAGTCTGGAATGTCTACAGCCTCATCAGCAAGTTTCTTATCCAAAATATCAGTAGGGCTATAATACCTATATTTACTTAAAACATCATAAGAAGCACGACTCATTAGTCCTTCTCGTAAATACCTAACCCTGTCTCCTGCAAATAAACGAGCAGTCCTACGCATACCCTGTAAAGTAGCAGCAATTTGTTGTCTGGTATATGCAGTACCCGTAACAACATTAGTCTGCTGAAGCCACCAGTTATTATCATCCCAGTTTCTCAACATATCAACGTCAGCATCCAACTGTTTTGCTTTACTAGCCATCTTCTTTCCAGCTATAAATTCATAAGCCTTAGTATCAGTATATTTTAAACCTTTGCTTTTATCAAAATACTTAGGAATAGACCATGTTTTAGAAACGGCTGTTCTTACAGACTCAGGATAATCACCCAGGGCAAGCCTTTCCCCTTTAGGCAGAGGTTTACCTTCCTTTGTTATTGGAACATAAACGTCATCCAATGCCTTCTGATAGTGTTTCAACCAATTTTTAGCAAAAATCCTTTTCTCTATGTCTGATGTAGCAATTCCTGTTTGAAGTAAAGGTTGTATTTCTTTTATATGAAAGTTTGCCCATCTGGAACCACCCCTTTGAGCAGCAGCACCAGTAACTCTAGGAATTAAATCACCAAAAGAAACGATTTTCTTTGCTAAATACTTACTTCCAAAAGCAGCAGCAGAACCAGGATGACCAGCTCTGTTTCTTGCAGCTTCTGATAAATAATCCTGTAATATCCTAGTACCAAATTGACCATCCCAAAACTTCATTATATTAGTAACAAATCCATCAGCAGTATGAGCAGGAAACTTCTTTGTAACACTCTTGACTGCATTATCTATCTTCTCAGAAGCAGTTTTACCGACCATCTTGTTAGCAGTGTTACGTATAGCCCCAGATCTAACAGCGTTTCTAATAGCATCTATTCCAGTATTAATCGGAGTTTCTACATTAGACCCAAACCCATCTCTTACAGACTTGTAAGCCCTGTAACCCATATCAGCTTCGCTAGGATTTTGTAACGAAATAAACTCATCTTTAAACCAATTTTCACCTTCCCTGCCATAAAGTCTAGCTTCACTAGCAGCAAAAGCCTCATCAACAGACACCTCAGGACTCCCTGAAAAAACCTCATTGGCTTCCCTTCTTACGTCTGCTCCACTTTTAAGATCTGGTAAATCATCAAATTCAGTACGAGGTTTCCACCAGTCTGCTTCGGATGGAAGCTCCATTCCTGCCCTTCTCAAAACATCTCTTTCCATAGCTCCCCCAACTTTCATTGCAAAATCAGGGTCAGATGGTATCTCCTCGTAAGGAACAACATCCTTGAGTCTTTCTTTCTCTGCATCTATACGAGCAACCCTGTCATAGTCATCAGGAGTCCACGTCTGTTTACGCTTCGCACCTGCATCTATAGCTTTCTGTTTAGCCGTATTAGGAACCGCTAGAGCCCCTGGTTTAAGAACACGCACTACATCTTCACCCCTACCAAACTTTTTAATATGACCCCTTATAATATCAGCATTAAGGTCTGTAAATAACGCTTCATCTTTTCTTAAAATTTCCTGTAATTCATCTGACGCATTTTTAACCCTAGCAGCATCAGGATCCCATTGCCATTGGCCTGGTTGATATTTGCCAGCAGAACCTTCTATGATTTCAGCAGCCCTAGCTTCTCTTCCTACTTTTCTAGCTCCTGCACGAAAAGCAGCAACAGCAGCAGGAGTTACACCTGTCTTAGCACCAACAAAACCAAGTCCTTTAGCAGCACCCTTAAAAGGAAGAGCTATAACCTTTTCAGCTCCCCTCTCTAGTTTCTCTAAAGGATACAACCCTTTTTCAGCTCCCCTAAGTGCTACCTTAGCAACAGGAGTAGCCTTACCTAATCGTGAAATAGCAGTGCCAGTTCTCGCAGCAGCAGAAGATGCTCTAATAGCAGCAGTTGGAGGAATAAATAAGAACGGAGCTTCCTGTAACGCACCTCTCATATGCTTAGGAAGTGCATACATCTCCTGTTCCATCATTCTTAATTCCCTACCAGTTAATTCCCTGCCAAGTTCAGCTTCACGCCTTGCTTCTTCGTCTCTCAATCTTTCTGCTTTTATCGTGTCTTGTGGTGATAACCTTAAATTCTGTAATGAAGGTATATTTTCCCTGGCCACACCACCAATTCCTTTAGCAAGTAAAGAAAATGGATTAGCGTGAGCAACTGCACTCCATGATAAATCACCCTCTGGAGTTCTAAAGGCTTCCCACCTTCTTTCTGGATCCTTAACAAAAGCCTGAATAGGCGAACCAGCTATGATCTGACTAACAAATGGATTTATGGCTTTTTCTGTAATACCTTCAATCACACCAAGCCCCTGTTTAATACCAGGTAAATTAACAAATCCCTCGAATGCTTGCCCTCCAGCTTGACCTAAAGTTCTGCCTGCATGCTGAAATGCTGGCCTGAACTTATCCCAAATACGTGGGTCATTCATGTTGTTATTTTGCATAGACATTAAAAGAATATGTACCTTGTACTAGGAGCAAACCTACTTGTTGACACTCCCTTTTGATACGGGGTTAACCTCGAATATCTTTCGGTAAATGGATCTTCCTGTAGATACTCAGCAAAAGTGCTAACAGGTTGAGATTCCTCTCCCTTAGCCCTTCTACCATATTCCCTACCAACATCTCCTAAATACCTGTTGTAAAAGTTAGAATACTGACCCATAGCCCAGTCCTGTGCCCTTTGTCCCCTTGCTGATTGCTGGGGAGAAACAGACATACCAGTATCCCCCTGTGGCATCCAACTACTAGCGGCTCCCATAAAAGTCATCTGAGGATCAACGTCTAAAAGGTTAGTATAAAAGTTATCAAATGCGTTATAGTCTCGTTCAGGCATGTTAGAAACCTCCCCTTGTCAATAATGGATCCTCTAATGCCCCATAAGTGGATTGAGTCACTTCAGGACTCCATCCTCCACCAATATAACCACCAGTCATCTGGTTAGCCTTAGCCTGTAACCCTATTACATCAGATGATGTTGGCCTCATTTGCCTGATAGTTGCTTGTTGAGCTGGAGTATATGCGTTTTCTAATGGAGCAAAGTTATTAAAAGCCGATGGTTGTTGTTGTTCTCCTCCAAGTCCACCAGCAACCCATCTTGCAAAGTTAGCAGCACCTACCTCTTGTCCGTATTGAGCCTGCATTGTGTCATAAATGTCAGACAAGTTACCATAAGCCCTTTGTCCCATACCTGGTCTCATTCCCAATGAAGCCATCGTGGTATTAAGTATTCTACCCTTAATCTCTTTTGGCCCCAAATCTTCACCAAACACAGCTCCATACCTAAGCCCTGCTGCACCACCAGGTCTGCCACCTGTAGCAATCTGAGATAAATAATCTGACAACCCTCCATAAGAAGACCTGATATCTGCCATAGGAGCTCTTTGTCCTGCACGTAAATACCTCGCAAAAGCCTCTCCTTCTAACTGTTCATCATCTTGTCCTGCAGCAAAAGCCCCAAGGTCTATATCAGAACCAGGTCTTGTCGCAGAAAGCATAAACCTACCCATTGCAGGTTGATATCCACTATATAAAGCTCCAGTTCTCTGAGCTCTAGCTAATTCAGCTACACTAGGCTGTCCTCCAAACTGTGCCAGTCTGTACTGTTGAAAAGCCTCCTCTGGAGATGCCATCGACTGTGCTAAACTAATTCCATATGGGGAAGGCGTAGGTAATGCCCCTAAAGGCTGTGTCTGTATCATTTGCCCACCAGCTTGTCCTTGAGTCCCCCATTGTGGAGTAAGTGCCATTCCAGCAGTCGTATCTGAAGCCCCTGGAGCCGCCGCTGGAGCAGGCCCACCAAAAGCCTCTGTTCTCCAGCCCTGAACCGTCTTAGATGCCTTAGATGCAGTAAACCCTCTGTTGTTAATCAACCAAGTCTCAGCATCTAAAGAACTAAAATCAGGATCATTTAATATTTTGTTTTTTAAATCCTTCTCGTCTCTAATACCAGTCGCTTTTGCCTGCGTCTCCCTTGCCTTAGAAACACCTTGAGACTTAATTAAAATGTCTTTAGATTTATCCAGCTTTGCTTTAGCAGCAGCAGCAGCGTCTTTATCTGCCTTAGAAGCCCCCTCTTTATCTGCCTTAGTCTTAGCAGCGTCAAAATTCGCTTGGTCTTGATTAACAGTGTTTGTAGCTATGTCCACACCTGGTATCGCATCTACACCACCAACTGGATCTGCATCAACCCCAGCTAAGAATGGATCTACTTCCCATCCTGGAGTTAAGCCACCAGTCTCTTCCTGCCTAGCCTGTCCTGCCAAAAGAGCCTGCCTTTCAGCCTCAGCTCTTGCTCTTTCCTGTGCAAACCAATCCAGACCTCCTCCTTCTGCAGCTTCTTGTGTCTTTCCATATTGTTCCAGAGCTTCAGGGGTACTTGTATCCCATCCTTCATCAGTCCAACCAAAAGAACCAGCAGGTAAACCTGCACCTCTGTCAAATTTATAACCTGGCATAGTTTCTCCAGTAACAGGATCTGTGTATGCAGCTCCTCCTGTTGCAAGACTACCTCTAACATTAGGATCTTGATAAGTAGCCTCAAACATAGATGAAGGCATAACATCTGTCTGGTACTGAGCAAACGCATCTTCTGGCGTTGTATATCGCACGTCTCCAGTAGCAGTTTTGTAAGCAGTGCCAGCAGGGAGATCCATCTGCCTCTCTACATCCCATCCCTGTATTCGAGATATCGCATCACGATAAGCCATTCCACCTTGAGCCCTGGTTGGCCCCATAGGATTCTGTAATACCAGTAATGCAGTTTCTTCATCTATCAATCCGTTTCTTAAATCTGCCTGTAACTCATCTAATATAATCTGCATATTAGTAACATTAGAACGAATATCCTCTGGCATTTTTCCTGTTTTCCATACAGCTTTTGCACTTTTTATATAATCATCTGACGTTGGTATTCTTCTCTCTGGTGTTGCCATTACTCACCTCCTGCTGGTGGTACTAAGCCTAAACTTGCTAATCTTCCTTCAGTGCTTCGTGCACCTGGTCTTGGTGTTCCTGGTGGAACTGATGGGCCAACAGGTGCTGTAGGCATTGGAGGTGGAACCCCTAATGCTGCATTAGGCATAACTGTTGGTGGTAACATTGGCCCTGCTCCTCCCTGCGGAGGCATACCCTGTGGTGGCATACCCTGTGGCGGAGGTGCTGGTTGTTGAGCTTGCATCATCTGACCTACCATCTGCATTTCTTCCATGTGTTTAGTCATAAACAAACGTCTCAACTCTGCCTGGTACAATTCAGCCAAATCTTCTCTGCCTTGTCGATTAGCTGCCTGTAACAGCGACCATAAAGTAGCTTCAGGCAAGGTGCGTTCTGCAACTTGCGTTTTAATAGCATCTTCCATCTGGTCTGCTGACTGTAACCCTAAAATATTGTCTCGTATATAAATATCTGGTAACAATGGAGTCTGTCCTTCTCTCGCAATCTGTGCCATAGACATCTTACCCATTTCGTCCTGTGGAAGCTGGCCTATAAAACTAACTTCAACATCACCAGCGTTTTTAATCATATCAGGAGTAACTTCTTCTCTGAAATACATCCTGTTTTTATCTTGTCCACTTACTTCAAATGACTTAAATGCACCAGATATATACTGGTCACACATAAGTTGAAATATAGATCTGTGTGCTTTTTCCATAGCTTGTAATCTGGGAACAAGCACAGTCTCAACCCCTTGTCTCAATGTATTTATAGCAAATCCAGATAGTTGAAATTCCAACTGGCCATAAATAGAATGAGGCAAACCTCCTCTTTGCATCTCACCAGAAACTAAACCCATAAACGCACCAGTTTCCTTAGACATCTCTAGTAAACCTAGGGGTTCTACATCTTCCCCCTGACCAAGAGCTATTTCTGAACCTTCTACATACGGATCTTCTTCAAGTGTCTTGTTTCCATCTCTGGATTTAATCTTTAATCCCTGCTTTCTCGACCTTGCAGTCAACTCAAGCATTGTACTCATCATAAAATTATGTTTTTCAAATAATTCCCTGGAAGATTTAAAACATGATTCTCCGTAATCTTCTATAGTATCTAAATTACCTGTATCAGAAACAGCTTGAACTAACGGAGTAGCACCTACTGGCCCTAATACAACAGGAACTTTTTTGGAACCATGCTTGGTTCTTTTCTTTAAAACAGTATCATCAGTGCAAACTATATTATCTTCTGAATCATAAAAATCATAAACATCTATTCCATCATCGTCATCTGGGCCTTTGCCTTCTCCCTGAAGCTCTACTCCCCAAATTGCCTTGATCTCAGTAGGAGTCCTCTTTGTCTTATAACAAGCCCAGGCTAAACCATTTTTGCCTTCACCCCAGTATGTATGCAACGGATCCCATGGTTGAATCTCAACATGAGTATCTCCTTCATCATCTTTAACCATCAATGCCCTAATCGCATACCATCCCCTCAATACAACAAACCACGCTAACTGATGCCTTACTGTTGGTTGTAACTTGTCAACTAACCTGTCATTAGCAGCCTTTAGTAACCCAATTAAGAATCTTTCCTTAGCATCATTGTTCTCTCGGTCTTCTCTTTCTGAGTTTCCATAAGGAATTCTCACTACCATCTCGGCAGAAGATAACCAGGAGATCAGTTTATCTGCATATACCTGTGGTTCATTAGAAGTGTAAGATTGATAACCTTCACCAGCATCAAACTCCTCTAAACGATAAAGTTTGTGGTCGTTATCCATTCTTGTACGCAATGGCTCAGTCAAATCGTAATGACTATCAACTAAAGCGATGATCTCTTCTGGTTTATAGTTAGCCATTTACCACCTTCTAACCTTTATAGTTTTACTCTCAGAAATATAGCCATAGCCATACCTGTTAATCAAACCATAGATGACTGCCTTTATACCATGATTATACCTGTCTTCAGGGGTTTCACCAACTATTGTACCATCCCGATCCATTTTCCATCTATATGCCCTGGTCTGTTCATCAAATGGATTTGGTCTTATGCCAAACTCGGATAATATACCTTTACAATTA
>Ga0080013_1003010_pt1 | contig 18573 bp, 24 predicted proteins | sample ETNvirenome_6_85_FD_69236 | JGI IMG/M metagenome (GOLD analysis project Ga0080013, IMG submission 69236) | Marine viral communities from the Pacific Ocean - ETNP_6_85 (SPADES assembly) (version 2) | ecosystem: Environmental > Aquatic > Marine > Oceanic | place: Pacific Ocean | collected 2013-06-19 | reverse complement strand
TTACTCTTTACCTGCACTACAAGGCTGACGCCGGTTCCACACTGGACATCGATGTAGCCACGCTATACTACACGGAAGGAGTACACTAATGCCTGTTGCCAAAGTTAATGTTGGCAGGGTTATACCAGATAATACGATGCGCTCTCTTAACGGGTCGCAGGATACGTCGAAGTGGGCTCTCCTAACCACAAGTGGTATTACATCCACCGATGACCCTAACGGCTTAGAGACAAGTAAAGCAATGTCTGGTAGAGAGTTTCAGTTCCGGGGTAGTACACCCGGTGGAGCAGGACTTTCCAACCCTGACGACGGTTGCCTTTATAACTTTTCTATTATAGACCCTGACACTGGTGCGACTGTTGATCCCAAGGATGGAGAGATCATTGCTATTGAGTTTTACTTTAAGTTAGGAACTAACATCCCAGACACAACGAACGACCAGATAGTTTGTGGTATTTGGAACGGTTCCGCTGGTGCCTTTGGTGGATACAAGAGTGTCGGCACCTCTCGGGTGTGTGCTGGTTCCTATACCAACACCTCCGCAACCGCTTATACTAACTCATCTGGAAATGTTTACTTAGTCCAGATCGGAGCAGCAGACACTGACGGGGAAACCAAGGCTACTATTGGTCCGCCGATGTGTACTGTGTTTGATGACGATGGTTCCCCAGCACGCGCTGGTGGTCGAGTCTTCGCCTCAGCACAGGACCTCTCTACCAACTTCACCATTGGTCTTGTATTCGCTGGTGATGTGGACGCAGAGATCTACTACCGTTTTGTTTATCCGCCTTCCAGTCCCTTCTAAGAGGAGTAATAACCTTAGTCGTTTGACTTTTGCCTAACTATTTACTATTAGAATAGTAGCACATAGGAGGGCTTTATTGTTGTCGAAACGAAAATACGGAACTAAAACGAGGCGTAAGCCAAGACTTACTAACACAGATAGATTAAATAACTGTGACACTTGGGAAGATGTAGTTAACAGTCCACTGTATGATGACTGGATCAAAGTAGTAAATACACCACAGGGTTGGTTAGAAAGTTTCCCAGATAAAAGTTATTCAGAAAAGAAAGAGAGTAGAGTTAGATACGAGAACTTATGCGACTTGGTTGATGGAGCCTTAACCCCTTGGGAGAACACAGTATTCTATGGCATTGCAGAAGAAGAGAAGTCATTAAGAGTTTTAGCAGCAGAACACAGTTGTTCATACGAGAAGATACGACAGACCTTTGAAAGAGCAAGGGTCAAGATAAAGGAACAGTATGCCAAAGAAGGGAAAGTGGAATAAAACAAATCACCGTAATGGTAAGAACGCTCCCTTAGACCCAGAGAGAAAGAACGCAAGGGTATTATACCGGCACGAAGAATGGTGCTGGCACATTGAGAACAGACCTTATCACAGGTTTTACGATAACTACATAAACAAACTGTTTAACCAGAAGTTAGATGCCATCTGCTTAGACAAGTTTCTTGACAAACATTTTATAGTAGTAGATGACACTGACTTGTCGCGGAAGGAAGAGAAACTTTTAGTCAATCTCTTACGACCTACAGCAAATACCGGAGAATCCAAATGAGTGCAAAACATAGTGCGGGCGCTGTCCGCGAGATAAAGAAAGGCAACTTTGAGAAAAGTATTGCTCTTATTATCGCAACCCTTATTCAGAAGTTTGAGGCTGATGACTGGCGAGGAGCCAAGATCGGAGACCTTATTCAACTTCTTGTCCTGCTTCGCGGGGTAATGATCAAGAATACAGAAGGGAAAGCGCCCGTGGATGAATGGCTGGTATCGGTTAGCAAGCGAGTGGATGCAAAGATTCGCCAAGCCGAGGACGCCGATGAGGAAGAAGCACAGTCTTGATGAGGTCCTAAGCGACCCCGTTCTATTTATTGCTCGCCTTAAAATAAAGGACAAGGATGGAAACATCGTGCCCTTTGGCGAAGTAATGACACAGGAACAGATACACATCATCAAGGCATTAGACAAGTATGACCGCGTGGCTATTGTAAAGGCTCGTCAGATGGGTATTACAACTGTCGTGCGTGCTTATATGTTTTGGAAGATCTATACTTCCCACCTCACACTTAACTCAGTTGTTGTATCTAACAAGCAGACATCAGCAAACGAGTTGTTAAAAATAGACAAGCGTTTCTTTGAGACACTTCCAGCACCACTGCGTAGAGACGCAAGCAAGAGACAGGACCGTATTACTTTTGAGAGTACAGAGTCTTCCTGCTTGGCTATGTCTGCCCAGTCTGATGCATCTGACCGTGGTTATACTCTTAACTTTGTCCACGCGTCTGAGTTCGCTTTCTATGACAACCCCTCAGAGTGGTTGGCTTCTACTATTGCCTCAGTCAACAAAGGTAAGATCGTATTGGAAAGCACAGCCAACCACTTTGGTGATGCATTACACAAGATAGCCACCGCAAAGGACGACGGTTGGCACACTATCTTCCTGCCTTGGTCGACCTTCCCTCAGTATCGTAAGCCTTTATACAACGGACCCAAGCGTCCTGTATGGTCAAGTGAAGAAGCAGAACTGGGAAAGAAGTATAAGTTAGATGACCAGCAACTCTTCTGGCGTAGAAAGAAGATAGAAGAAATAAAAGATGAGCGCCTGTTTAAGCGCGAGTATCCTCTTAGTATTGAGGAAGCCTATGCTATGGCTGACGACAACTACTTCTGTGATTCTCACTTTGAACATTTAGACATCGTTAAGATCGGCGGAGGAACAGTTGAAACTATTATGCCTTATTCCACTAAGGACCAGTTCATTATGGGGGTGGATATTGGAGGCGGTACGGGAGGCGACTACTCCGTTGGTGTTGTGCTTAGTAAACTTACATCTTCACCTGCTGCTATTATTTCTTCTAATAACATTTCTATCCATGACTTTACTGTCGCTTGTATGAACTTGGCGAAGAGGTACAAAGCGATGATCGCTTTTGAGGAGAACAACCACGGGCACGCATTTAAAGAAGTTCTTCATTCCAACAGTTGGAATAACTACCGTGCCTTTAAGACCACAGCAAAGTCAAAGATCACTGCTTACCAGTTACTTCGCACATACTTGGAAGAAGCAATGATCAACTTTGTTGATGACAAAACTCTTGCTGAGTTGAGAAGTTTGGTTAAGAGCCCGAAGGGTCTCGCTCCAAATGCAGCAGATGGGTTTCACGATGACCGTTGTATGGCATACGCAATAGGTCTTTACTATCTCAAAGATTATGAAATGCCACTACCTGACTTTGAACGTTGGACCAGAGAGGCAACCCGTCCGAAGCGCAGGCAAATAGGTGCAGCGCACCCACTTAAAATAGGAAACTTTCGTAAGTAAGGAGAAACCAAATGAACGAGACAGAGTTAGAGTATCTGGTGCAGTTTCATAGAAACTACTGGCAGAGACAAAGAGACCGAATGACCGCATACAGCAAAGCCTATATGGGCGAGATGTTTGATAGTGCAATGGACCCACTCGGTAAGTTAGACAACCACATTACAGTTAACACAGCAGACGGCTATGCTTACATTGAGGGCTTTGTTGCATCTCTTTATAGTAAGTCTCCTGCCGTTGCTGTTGGCGCTGATGCCAAAGGCAAGGGCGACCCGGAAGTAATGGAGGCTATCACCAACCGCTTCTTGTACGACAAGATGGTGGTGGCAGAGAGAGGTCTTAGGTATTCTCTTATCTACCCATACGCTTTCTATAAGTTAGCACCGAAGGAGAACGATAGTATCCTTGACGCTGTTGACATTCGTGCTGTGCATCCGTGGGATGTCATTGTAGACTTTGACGCAGAGGAGTGGGGTGAGTCTCGCTTCGTTGGACACAGGTACTTCTTGCCTATGAACATTGCCAAGGAGAAGTTCCCCGGTGTTAAGTTTGATGCTATGGTGAAAGACGAATACCTTAATACAAAGTATCAGGGTTCCTCGCGTGATGAATACGGTAACTCCCAGTCTGCCGTTGGTTATATGGAAGGCTCACAACTTCTATCTTATGTAGAGATCTTTGAGTTCTATGACTTGATGAACGATAAACTTATTTTCTATTCGCCCTCTGCACAGAGAGCCAAGAAGGTTATTGATGTTGCTGACCCTATTCCTTTCCGTAAGGCTGATGGTTCTCCTTGTCCTCCGCTGGTTCCTGTGTATCTTTCTTACGCACCTGACCAGCCCCTTCGTGGCTTCTCTTCATTGGCGAGAGTGTACGACCAGTTGTGGGAGATCAACAATATGCGAACGGTCTGGGCTAACGGACTGCGTAGGGATGCTCGTATCTATGTCACTCGTCGTGGTGCCATTGATGCAGAAGGCGCATCAATACTTGCAGAGAACAGAGATATGTCTATCGTAGAGTTGGATGTTCCACCAGATGTAGACGCACGCACCGCTCTTGTCCCACTGGAAAGCGCACGGTTCAACCCTGACTACCAGATCTACAAAGCAGAGATTCGTGCTGACTTGGATAGAGGAACTGTGATGGCACCCTTCACCAGAGGAGTAGCCACCAACGCTTCCGCCACAGAGGTGGCAGCACTAACACAGTATTCCGCTAACGAGATAGGGCGTATGGCTCGGTTCTTCCACAGGTCTATTGAACAGATCGCTGAGGTTTACCAGTCGCTTGTGTACCATCTCTTTATGACTTCGGATAACGAAAACAAAAAGGAGGTAGTGCTCATTGATAGAAACCCAACCGTCCTCGCGAAAGAACAGTTTGAAGGAAAGTTCAAGTATGCGTTCGCTGATCAAGCAAGCACTCCTATTGCTTCTGCGATCAAGCGTTCTGCTGTTACTCAGTTACTGCCTATGCTAATGTCTCTTGGTGTGCCCAGTGAAGAAATACTTTCTTACCTTGTCACAGTGTTTGACTTACCCGAAGAGTTTTTATCTGGCTTGAAAGAACAGATGGAGATGGCGCAAGCAGCGCAGGGACAAGCAGCGCAGCAGGGTATGGTAGCCAACTCTGAACCTGCACCCATCCAAGAGGATGCTATTCCCAAGGGTGGTGGTGAAGAAGCCAGAGCCATTCGTGGTGAAGCCAACCAAGACATTGCGTCTGCCTTGATAGACCAGAGTTAGGAGAAAGCCATTGCCTTTATACGAATACAAGAATGAAGCAGGAGCCATTGTAGAACATCTTTGTTCTTACAAGGACAGACCTGAAAGTTTGTTTGACCCTGACACAGGCGAAGAGTTTAAGTTAATGATCTCTCGTCCAAACCTTATGGCGTCTCAACTTGCCGACTGGCAGCGGGGACTCTCTGGGTTTGGTCAGTATGATAGAAACTTGAAGACCGTGGTGTATGGTGAGAAGCATCGGGATGAGATACTTGCTAAAAGGAATCTTGTCCGGGAGTCTGACCTTCCGAAGCATTATGCGAACGATAGGGCAGAACAAGTCGCAGCGGATAACGCAGCCCAAGATAAGAAGTCCGATGAGTTCTTTAATAGAATGATAGACTACGGACTTGACAAACCCGGTGAGGGAAATGCTCAAGAAAGAATCAAAGCCACTGAGGCATTCTGGGCAGAGCAAGTTCCTTCTGGTGATGTCAGAAGCAATCCAGAAAAGTATGGCGTTGGAGATACTAATACCAATAAGGAGAAAACAAATGCCAGTTAATGAAGAAGAGATGATGGTGGAAGCCATCGGAGAAACCACACCCGAGGGCAGAGCGCAGCGTGCAATGCAGGACATTGAGCCTGTACTTGATGACGCTACCGCTGTTGTTGACGAGGCTGTCAATGTTCAGTCCCCTGTTGGACGATACAGTGCCAAGCGTCTCAATGCTCTCGCTAAGGTTCTTAATAAAGTTATGAAAGAGATAGGTTCAGATGTAGAGTTTGACCCGTCTTATGATGATGTTAAAGATGAAGCCCTACCTGATACCCTTGTCCGTGGACTCATGGGTGTGCAAGGTGTGGTGGAAACATTCTCAGCCTTAGAGCCAGAGGAAGTAGACTTTAGTTTTGTTATCGGAGACATCACCGACGACCGTGCTCTTGCAGTAGCAACAGCAAACTTGGACTCACTGTTCAAGAACCGTCGTTTCAAAAAGTTCCTCAGAGAAGAGGAGCCTACCATCAGCCTAACGGAAGAAGCGCCTGTGGTTGAGGAGGTCATTGAAGAAGAAGAAGTCCCAGTCTCTGATGAAGAGGTTGAGGGCGATGAGTTAGATATCTTAGCAATGTTATAAAGGAGAAAACATTATGAGCGAAGAAGCCACCCAGAAGCCTTCTGAGGCGTTGGACAAGGCAACCCCTACCAACACCCTCGATGAAAGGCACAGCGTCTCAGAGACGCAACAGAAGCCCGCAGAGACACAGTTATCTTTGGATGACCTACTGGACAAGCACCTTGCTGGTCCTGAGTTTGAGACAGCCAACCATAAAGGAGTTGACTACAACTCTGTATTGGAAGGACTACCGTCTGATGCAAAGAAACTTATTCAGAACCTCCGTTCAGACTACCAGCGTAAGACGAAGGGACTATCTGATCAGAGGAAAGAGTTGGAGTTAAGAGAACATTCTCTTCTTACTGACTCTGGTGATAGACTGCGTAAGGCAATGGAACTACCAGATGACATTGACCTTTACAACCCAGATGGTTTAAAGAAGTACATTGAAGCCAAGGCAGCAGAGCAACTTAACTCTCTGCTTGAACCAGCCCGTAAGAAGTTGGCTCACGATACAAGACTGGAACAAGTCAGAAGGTTTCAGGCTGAGCATCCTGACATTGAGAACTACAAAGATGAGATCGGAACACTCATCAAAGAGAAGTCAATGTCTATTGAGGACGCTTACTTTAACATCAAAGGTCATGAGTACAAGAGCGCTCTTGAAAAAAAGAATACTGAGATAGACTCTTACAGGAAAGCAGCCAAGGAAGCAGGCTTCAAAGTATCTGTCGGAACTCCTACATCAAAGGCTAAGCCTAAGTTCAACAGTGCTTACGAAGCCTACGAGTGGATGAAGACACAGGGTAAGACGTAGAACATATGTTCTATGTTACTGGGCTTCCTCGTACTGGAACGACTTGGTTCTCCAACTTGTTAACTGCGAGGAAGTCCTTCTGCTTTCACGAACCAAAGATTAACTATTCTGAGAAAGACTTAACGATGTCTCTTTGGCTCAAGTCAAGAGACTATGATCACGTCGGTATCTCAGATAGTTCTCTGTGTACTTACTGGGAAGAAGTTGTCCAACCCGGTGAGCCTATGCTTCTCATCAAGAGACCTGAGAAAGAAGTCATTCATTCCTTAACCAAACAGTTTGGCTTTGATGCTACTGGGATAGTAGGTAAGATGACTGAGATGTTAAACACTATCAAGCACGACAATGTGTATGAGTTTAACTATGAAGACATAAATGACTACGAGAAAGTTACTGACGCCTGTAAGTTCTTACTTGATTCTTCTTGGATGGATCCATCAAGAACTAAGTTCTTAATACAAACTAACGTACAGAGAAACCAAGACTACTTAGAGTCTATCAAGTTACTGGCTGGTGTATAACGGAAGAGGTGAGGGGGAGAACTTTGGAAACAAACTGTGAGACTGTTTACACCGTAATAACAAAAGGAGTGTCCTACAACCCCTCACCTCTATTACATTATACTATCTATCAAGACTATTGTCAAGTACTTTCATCTTTATATTCAAGCCAGTTTTTATAAAGACCTGAGACTGTATTACCTTCGTAGTAAGGTTTGAATGTATCCCACATAGAAGAAACTAAGATCAAACAAAGACCTTGTTCTATGTTGTACTTGTGAGCAACAGACTGAACACAGTATTTCTTTTTACCGTAGTGGTAAGTCTGAAGAAGTTCATCTCTAATACTTTCCAGTTCATTAACTGAAAGTCTTGTATAGTCTTTCTTATGACCCAAGTTCTTTCCGTCTGATGTTAAGTAACTGAGACTCATAAAGTTCTTTATTAAGTTTGTAGTAAGTTCTATCAGGTTCATTAGTGGGTTCAGCAGAACCCTTAACAGGTAAGTCATACTTGACTTGTTCAGTATTTCTTTTTTCATTTTTCATTCTCTCTCCTTTTAGTTTAAGTCTGTCTCATCTTCTAACAAAGCACGACAGATTTCATACAGTTCATTTAAGATACCATCTTGTTCTGTCTCAGTCATTCTGAATGTGTCACAGTAAAGATGAAACCAAGCAAACTTATTTTGCATTTGTTCAGACGAGTATTGTATCCAGTCTTCCATTAACTATAAAACATTTTGTCTTTCAGTTTCGCAGTCTGTTCTTTATAGCCTCTATATATAATAGACGATCTGCTCACCCAAAAACACAAATGTTTTTTTATTTATTTTTACTGACAGTTTGTCTCAGCCATTGACAACTTGTCATCAGCACTTTGACATTCTGTCATTGACACTTTGTCAACCTACTCTGACATTCTGTCAAACCTACTGACAGTTTGTCATTGAACATTTCTGCCAGAAAGTTTGGCGTTTGGGTTTCCAGCATACTACTTACTATTGAAAGCGGCGAGGAACAAAGTTCTAAAAGTTTTGCTTGACACCAAGTCGCTTTCGGGTTATACTATACATAGAGAGTGAGACCTCTAACTAACAAAAGGAGAATAAGAAATGGATACAAAAAACTTTAAAACAAAAGTCGGTACCTTGATAGAGGACGACAAGGGGAACTTCGGGCTGGTGCTCGGGTCACACAACCCCTCCTACCTGCCGGGCGATGACGCAGAGGCACGTTTGGTCGTGCAGTGGCTGAGGCTCGGTGAGGGCTACTGGGAGCACAGGAGACTGTCGCCCAGAGAGTTCAGGGAAGAGTTCCGGGAGGTGGTCCAATGAAGGTAGGAGACTTAGTCCGCCGCAATATGGAGGCGCTCCGGGGGGGGCGCTATACCAGTATGCCTCGGGAGGCACTCACGCACAGCGATGATGGTGCCCTCGCGATCGTAACTAAGGTCGCGGCTTGCAACGCTACCGGTCGGGAGGAGGTCTGGGTGCAGTGGCTGCCCGCTGACTCCGACAGCAAAGCCTATGGCTACCCCGGACCTATCCGGGCAGACTGGATGGAGGTGGTATCGTGAGTGACGAAATGAAAGTAGGCAGCCTCGTAACTACGGCTGACCTGAGTGCCCGTGGCATTTCCAAACTGACTGCCTATTCCGGCGACGGTGACCTGCACGCGCACAGGGAGATGGGTATCATCAAAGAGATCTTTGAGAGTGAACGGGAGGTGGATGCCGACGGCTATCCTCGGAGGCTAATGCGTATCCACTGGCTCGTTCCCCAAGTGTTACCAGAGGTTATGCCTATGGACCTTGGGTTCGTTGTGGAGGTGAAATGAATGACACCTATCGAAGACTACTGCTTGGGGGGGCAGGGTGTCGCAGGACACTATTACAGAATAGCCAAGAAGAACTACTGGGTGAAGGAGAACTATAAAAGAATAGTATACGCCATAGACTCAGACTTCAAAATGGCAGAGGTAAGTTACCAGTTCTATTCTGAGAAGTATGACGACATAAGAAAGTGGGAAGGACATTCCGAACTACAAACTTACATCGTCAAGTTATTTAAGAACTGGTATCAAGACAAGGTGAGACACCTTGATGTTCAGAAAAGAAACAAACTAAAAGTATCACAAGAAATACAGGAGATAAAAATGAGCAACCACATTAGAGAGACAGAATGGAGAAGGTTAATGCAAGCCCTTAGTTGGTGCTGTGAGACGAGGGACGAGCGAGCCCTTGTGATGTGGCGTCTGAAACTAACGAGCGCCTCAGAGACAGCACAGAGGCTCGGCATCACCACACAGGCACTGACCTACCGGTGGCAGAAGTTGAGCAAGAAGATGAAAGAACACATGGATGGCGGTCACTACTGGGACACAGCATTCAGACAGGAGGGTCGGTAAGATGGGACGCTTTTGTGTGATCTGTGAAGAAGAGTTATTCGGCAGACAAAAGAAGTATTGTTGTCAGGCTTGCAAAGAGAAGGGCAACAGACAGTATAATAGGAAAAGGTATGAGGAAAATAAGGAAGCAGTCAAGGCTTACAACAAGCAAGCCAACCAGTTACCCGAGGGAGAGTATAAAGTATATCGTATTACTTGCCCAGATGGTAGCATCTACATTGGTTCTTCCAACACTAAGCCAACACATAGACTTAGGTGCCACGCTAACAAGAATAGAAAGCATAAGACCAAACTCACACACGCTTGCATAGCCAACGACTGGTCAGAAGATGACCTGAAACTTGACATCCTATGCCATCGTAGTAATAAGGTTCAGGCTCTGGCAGTAGAGAATGCTTTCATCAAGGCGCTACGGCAACAGTACCCAGACAAAGTTCTTAATAAGAACCTGAATAGAATAGGAGAACAACATTGATAGATAGGATACAGAGTATCCACCTTCTATGCCCAGACCTCACAGATGAAGAAGCAGTTCTAATGCTGTGGCGTCTGGGTGTTATTAGTGTGGAGGAATACACAAGTGAATGCAATGTAAGCAGAAGGACTGCATACAATAGGTTAAAGAAGTTCAACAAAGACTGGAGGTTAGAAAATGACTGAACTATTACTCGGAGACAATAAAGAACTATTAGAAAAGATAGAAGATGAAAGCATAGATGCATTGGTTACAGACCCACCATACCTCATTAACTTTATGGGCAAGGACTGGGACAAAGAGAACTCACCAGCAGGAGACAAAGACTTCTGGGCATTAGTATTAAAGAAGATGAAGCCCGGAGCACACGGTCTTATCTTTGGTCACAGCCGTCAGCACCACAGGGTAATGACTGCGTTAGAGGACGCTGGGTTTGAGATAAGAGACTGCTTGATGTGGCTGTACGGAAGTGGCTTCCCGAAGTCTCATAACATCAGCATCGCTATTGACAAGCAGGTCAATGGTATGAAGCACAGAGGCAAGAGAATGAACCACGGCACCACACTTGTTACGAGTGATGGAGAGAAGTTAGAATACAATACAACTGTGGATAAACACACAGCGTTATCCACAGAGTCAGAGGAATGGGAAGGATGGGGCACAGCCTTGAAGCCAGCCTACGAGCCCATCATTATGGTGCGGAGACCAATAGAAAAGAAACTTACAATAGCCAAGAATGTATTGAAGCACGGGGTAGGTGGTATCAACATTGATGCTTGCAGGGTAGGAACTGATGAGGACTTCTCCAAGGTTCAGCCAAGGAACATACAGAAACTAAACAGTCTATCCCACGATGAGAACTCCGAGAGTTATAAGAAAGCAAAAGAAAAACTACAAGAGTTAGGCAGGTTCCCAGCCAATGTAATGTTAGATGAAGAGGCAGGCAGGATACTGGATGGGCAGGCACCGAAGACAGGGGCGATGCACGGAACGACCGGCAAAGAACCGAGTGCCTCCAAGCCAAACGCCATCTACAACGACTACTCTATGGTAGAGGGCAAGGCATCCACACCAAAGGATAGACTTGGAGGAGCCAGCAGGTTCTTCTATTGTCCAAAGGTAAGCAAGAGAGAGCGCAACCTTGGATGCAATGAGTTGGAGGACAAAGAAAGAAAAAGAGTAAACTCTGGTGGGTTAGAGAACGATCCCAAGTGGGCACCAGTAGTAAGCAAGAACAACCACCCAACTGTAAAGCCGATAGCACTAATGAAGTATCTAATAAAACTTATCACACCACCCACAGGCAAGGTGCTTGATCCATTCATGGGTTCAGGTTCAACAGGTATGGCGTGTGTAGAATACGGTGTAAGGTTTGTGGGTATGGAGATGGATGAGAACTATTACAACATAGCCAAGAGCAGGATACAACACAGCGTTGATGAAAATGCCAAAAGGGGTTGTGTAAATACAGAAGAGGATGGAGAGGAATAGAAAATAAGTTAAGAAACGAGGTGCTATTGTGGGTGGAAAGTAGTCCGAGGTCAATAAAGAAATAAGTGTATAATGTGTGGTGTAAGTAGAGAAGAAGTAAGAGAGATAGATAAGATAAGATACAGTAGAAGATAAGAGTAAGATAACAACAGTAGTATAAGTAATACAATAACTCTATTAAATAGATAGACTGGGTTATAGTCAGTGGTTAGAGATGAATAGTCCAGAGACATAAAGAAAGTTAAAGAGTTAAGCAAAGGGGTATGAGGGTAGTAGAAAAGGGTTACTATTATCCTCAGCCCCAAGGGGGAGAGGGGAAGGGTACCAGTGGTTGGCTTACCGTGGGTACCGTAGGCACTATACTGCGCATTTTACAAGAAAAGTCAAGTTTATCTTCATCTTTTTACACCCCTAAACCCGCACTAACAGCGCGTCTACAAGGGAAAGTTTCTTTTCTTTTTCCTTGACTTCTACCCCCAAAGGTTGTATAATGTATACAGAGGTTGAGAGATACCTCTGCTTATTTCACACACACACAACAAAAGGAAAATACAAATGAGCACTATGGATAAGATGACCGGGCTATACCCGGAAGAAGAAGTTATTTGCAGCAACGGTGGATACGCCGTCGTAGTCAAGTCAAGAGAGAGTAAGATCTGGTTGATGGAACTCCTCGGAGAAGATATGGGGCTATGGCTTGGTATCCTGTCGATGCCCTACCCGGGCTTCCTTGACGCACTTAATAGCCGAGGGGTAGATAATAAAACTATCCTCCAGCACATTCGCATTGTAGAGGAGTTCCCTATTCGTACAGTAACATACCTACCCTGCCTGCCTAACCGTCTGAGGGGGTAGAGGGGAAAATAGGGGTTTCTATAAACCTGCATAGTAGAGCCATTCTTATTAAGGTTTGGGTAAGGGGGAGATAAACTTTTTCTTGCCCACTCCACACTAAGAACATCAAGGCGTTCCTGTCGTCCTATGGACAGGTTCGCCTTTTTGTTTATGCTATGTGTATAAGGGCTGGGGATAACAATGGGGATAACTATTATCCATAAGGGGATAGACTTATCCACAAGGGGATACTTGGGGTAGAAGGGGAAGAAAGAAAGAATGTCAAAAGGTTGTCAAGTAGATGTAAAAAGAATGTGTCAAGGGATAGTAAGGGTTGTAAGGGTTGTTTGGGTTGTATGTTATTATACAGTCTTTACCCTTTGATTTGACTTTTAGTATAGTATAATATTAGGCTCTCTCTCACGCCACACGATTTTCAACCTTCACAATAGCGCACCTGACAATCTACTTATATTGGTGGAGACTACTACAATGCCCTATCCGCTAAACCCTCTGACTCCTTTCTTGACTAAGGAACAGAAGAGGAGCATCTTTAACAAAATAAGCAAGATGCCACCAAGACAGCAACGCTACTACTTGGCTATGCTTGCTACTGAACAGAGAGGAGAGAACCCCTACCCCAGACAGTTTGATAGGAAACGCAATACGCGACCTGACTTAAAGGTTGCTGTGGGTATGACACAGTTTGAGCCTGCTCGTATCTCAGACATCATCTATAATGCACTAACGCTTATGAGGGCTGGTGATGATGAACAGAAGGCTATGGGTGAAGAACAAATAAAAAAACTTAGGGTCATCATAGGGGAAGATAAGCACGGTGAGTTGACCAAGGAAGACACCAGTGGGTATGCAGCCGAAGATAAAAGAAAAAAACTTGCGGACGCTATGGCGTCAGATATACACGGTGAACTACAAGAACTTACTCGCTTTGGTCCTGAACAAGCAGAACAAGTTGTTGACTATGAGATAGAAGCCCTTGTGCCTGCTTATGTGGAGCAAGTGTTTGCAACAGACAATAGAGCCGAGCGTCTTACACAATCACCCGAGCGGACAGAGTATCTTAGAGACTTCCTAACTGGTGGCACACCAGTGGACAGTGATATGTCAAAAGAACTAATAAAGTTCCAAGCCATTGTAAACCGTCCTGCTTGGCAGCAGGTTGTTAGAAATAACAAGGAGGAAAGTTTTGTTAGGAACCTTACATTAGAAGAAGTAGAGAAAACTGTTGACGACTACAAGTATAGAGTTCCAGTAAAGAAAGGAAACAAAACCAAAGCCCGTCCTCCTTACAGACATTTTGAGGGCAAGCCCGCAGACATAAAACAACATAAAGATTATTTTGATACAACCGTAACCGACGCACCCTCCTTTGGACAGATAGTCCGTGGTGATGCTGTGTTCCCCCAGCCATCCCAGATGGGGGCTGCCGAGGAACCAGTGGAAGAAGAGGACTCATACGTAGACTTTGAAGAGAGTTGGCTCGGTAAGTTATTGACAAACGTTTTTAGTTATAGCGACGAGTGAACCCAATAGGATACTCACTTATCCAACGGACATTGACCAAGACCTTCTGAGCAAGAAGATAACCTTTGATGATGTATAGACTTATTAAACTAAACAAAAACTATTAGGAGTTACAAATGGCTATTACCCTTTCAGGTATCAGTAATGACATTCTGTCGACGACTATCTATGAAATCAAAGATGAAGTTGCAGAAGGTCTCTTTGAGACCACGCCATTCCTTTCCGTGGCGAAGAAGTTAGGAAAGATTAAGTCCTTTAACGGCGGCTACAAGTTGGTTGTCCCTGTTGAGACGAAGGAGCACTCCCTTGTGACTGTTCTTGACTCTGGCTGGGAAGCGCTTGACCTCTCCGTGCAGGACTTCACAGACCAAGCAGAGTACGACTGGACTCGTATTGCTATCCCCGTCCTTATCTCAGGGCGTGAGGAAGCAGAGAACTCGGGTGACCGGGCTATCATTGACTTGGCAGAGGCACGCTTTAAGAACGCAATGAGCGCGCTTATGCGTCAGATTAACAAGCAGATCGTTCAGAACGATTCGGCTTTCACTGCTATGGGCACCCTCAACGGCAACACTGCCTCTGATGGTGGTACCGGAGCGGGCGGTGTGTCCACAGGTTTCTTGGAGGCTCTTGCCACCGAGATCGATGGTGGCTCACCCGCGAACACTATGGGCGGTCTTAGCCGCACTGGTATTCGTGGTCTTCAGAACCAGTACCTTGATGGCGCTGGCTCGTTCAGCATCTCTGAGATGTTTGAGTTGGAGACCAAGGCTTCCACGCTTATGCCTGCTGGTGGTGACGGTGGTCGTTTCCACCTTACGCTTGCAAGCCCAGCGGCTTACACGGCTTACCGCAACGCACTCTTTAACCAAGAGCGCTATGTTGATGCAAGTACCCTTGATGCCTCTGGTATCACGGCGTTGCAGTTCTCTTCGGGTGTTATAATGCCTGAGCGGAACTTGGTGAAGACCGGTGCTGCTGGCAACGAGATCAACTCGATGATGATGTTAAACCTCGATGGGGTTCAACTGTACACTCATCAGGGTGCCGATTTCGATTTCACGGGCTTTGAGAACATCAGCGGCTATGATGGTCGCTATGGTAGGATTCTCTTTATGGGTGGTCTGACTGCAAACCAGTTAGGTTCCTCAGCCCTGTACACTGACGCAGAGTCATAGGAGGTTATCATGGCTAATACTATTCAGGCGCTTAGCGCCAAAGACCGTTCTACTGGGGCGAGTTCCATTTCAGCAAGTGACCGTCGCACGGTCGTGTCCTTTTATGGTAACAGCACAAGCATCGCCGCTGGTGATTTCGTGTGTTTCGATACCACTAAAACCGGCGCAGACCGTGTGGTCTATGTCACGGAGGCTGATAGTGATGCCGCCATCACACAACAGCCTATTGGTGTCGCTATTGACGCCTGTGCCGCTGTCGGTGATGTGGTCCGTGTTGTCGTCAAAGGTTATGTCGAAGGTGCGAATGTCCACGCGGACACCGTGGCTGGCGACCTTTTAGATGCCGGATCCGTCGCAGGACGGGGCGTTGTCTATGCGGGTGGTCACAACCGTCTTCCTATCGCGCAAGCGTTGGAAGCGGATACTGCAAACGTCGCTGATGTTTGGGTCTTCGGGTACTTCGCATAATGGCTGTTTCAGTTACCAATCAGGCTACGCCACTCGGTAGTAAAATCGTTCAGGATACGGACGCCGATGCTACCGCGAAGGATAACACCACTGGTGCCACTGGGACGCTGTATTACATTGAAGTGGTCAACCCCAACTCGGGGTTGGTCTACTTCAAAATGGCTGATACAACCAATGCTACTGGTGGAACCACCGCAGCGGAGATTGTTATCACTTGCACTGGTAATGCTACCACGCGAGTTGTCATCCCAGAAGGCATTGCTTTCTCGGCTGGCTTCTCTCACTGGTGTGTTACTGGCGCTGCCGAGGCTAATACAGGCGCACCATCCAGTAATGTTACCGCCCGGTATGTTACAACTTAAAGTATAAAAACTTTTCCGGGCACCCTTGTATCTCTTGAATAGGTCGGGGGTGCCCTTTCTTTACGGAGTATTATAGATGAACTTAGCGCAAATAAAGGGTCGTATTAAAAACCAACTGGACTATACCCCAGTCCCTTCTGCTGCATTAGGCAACTATCTTACTTCTGTTATTAACGACGCTTACCTTGACATTTGGTTGCGTCGTCCTTTCCTATTCAACCAAAAAGAAAAAGACATCAGGGTCTTCAAAGACTTTGAGAATAGCGACATCTTGAACGGAGGAGGGGCTGTTGGTTCGAACACCATAGTCTTTACCCACGGTTCAGATGTCATTGCTTTTACAGCCGCCTTCTTCCAAGCAGGAGATACGCAAGTAAAAGAAAAGTTTGTGGGCGCTTACATTAAAGACCCTAACGGTGTGTCGTATGAAATCAAAAATGTGTTATCTACAACACAGTGTAAGTTGGACAGACCGTATGAAGGCACTACTGTTACAAGTGGAACCTTCACCATTTTCCACAGGTTCGCTTACCTTCCGAATGACCTTGTTGAGATTATGGATGTTTCTTTCCCTAACTTCCCCATTAATGTTAACAGAAGCGGCAAAGCATATTCTATCCCACGGCGTATAGATGTTTCAGTTGACCTTAACCAAGAACTTACAGGACGCAAGCCAAACTATTATGTTCCTTATTCCAAAGAGTTTGCACCGACACTTACCAACACTCTTAACCTTGAGTCAGTGGGCGCGGGTGCTATCCCTGACGGTGACCATTACTTTGCCTATACTGTTGTAAACTCAGAAGGAGCAGAGTCAGGTCTTGCTGACATCCAGTCTATCACCACAACTGGTGCAGGCTCAATAACTATAACAATGAATACAGGCTTCTCTAACGATAAAGAGATAAGCAAGTATCACTTTAATGTTTACTACGCACAGAAGCGAGCAGGACAAGACGCTTATTCCTTTTGGAGAATAGGTGTATTGAAGTCTTATGCAGACTTCCACGACGGAACAGGTGGCGACCTTACAGATGTGGACACATTAAACTTCTCCATCACCACAGTCAACGACATTCAGCGAGCAGAGTTCCCCCGCTTCAACGAAGCCCTTGGAAGTAAAAAGGTGCGCTTCCATCCAAGACCTACTGCTGTGGATAAGTCACTAACAGTTTCGGGTGAATCTATCCCCAACGAACTAACCTTTTTCCACCTACGCTATACATACAAACCACAGGAACTTGTGGATGACTTTGATGTCCCCTCCATCCCAAGTGAGTTTCACCAACTTATTATTGACAAGGCTCTTGTGGATGTCCACGCCAAGTACGATAACCTGTCTGCCTCACAGTCCGCTGAGCGTAGGTATGAACGCAGGGTGCGAGCCTTGGACGCACGATACTCCACAGAGAGAGATGGTACCTTACAACGCGGTCAGTCAATGAGATGGGGAGGGGGGCGCAACACGCTGCCTGTCAATAGGTCGCTTATTTACAAGGGGTAAACTATGGCAGACGCAAAGTTAAAGTTCATTGGTGGTATCAACCACACGCCCTATGAAGTAGGCGCTGACGATATAGTCAACCTGCGTTATGACAGCCAACGCTACTGTTGGGCTAATGATAGGTCATACACAAGTTGGTATGCTCCTGACTCTGATGGCAGCGTAGCAGGTGAGCCAGCCACAGAAGAAGTGTTTTCTGTTTATTCTTACCAGCGACACAAGTCTTCTTTGCAGTCCATTCTCTTTGAAGAGTATGACTCTATAAATAAAAACTTGGACCTCAAAGTTGTGAATGGTCCAGTAACAACTACACTGCAAACCGATAGGGCTCTACCTTCTGGCAATGACCCCGGCACACAGTATTGTAGAATCGGAAAGTTTCTTTTTGTTGTCAACGGAGAAGACTCTCCCCTTCTTTACCGTGGTGGTCGTACTGCACGCACAGCGTTCTTCCACAACAGACCCACATCTCCTTTTGCACATCCAGCACCAAACCTGATGGACGGCGAGTTCGGTAGCCAAACGAGAGGCACCTTACAGAAGCGTCAACGCATGGGTAATGCAGGTATCAACATCTTTGATGCCCACGGCAACTTAGGTATGGCTCCTTCACCGGAGTTCCTAAATGATGTAACAGGAGGCACAGCCAACGAGTATGCTGAAACAACAGACAACTGCTATGAGTATGCTGTATCTTTTGTAATGGATACAGGTGCAGAGTCGCAACTATCTGACTTCTCCAACCAAGTTACTTGGGGCTTTAATGGAGGTCAGCAGCGCAATGCAGCACACCAACAGTACAAG
>Ga0080013_1003009_pt1 | contig 18578 bp, 36 predicted proteins | sample ETNvirenome_6_85_FD_69236 | JGI IMG/M metagenome (GOLD analysis project Ga0080013, IMG submission 69236) | Marine viral communities from the Pacific Ocean - ETNP_6_85 (SPADES assembly) (version 2) | ecosystem: Environmental > Aquatic > Marine > Oceanic | place: Pacific Ocean | collected 2013-06-19 | reverse complement strand
CTAATACTATTCCTCTTAGTTTATCTCTATTTAGATAAGAGTTTGGTTCTACATCCATTCTTACTATATCACCTTTTTTAAATTTCATTTTTATGTCTCGGCAGAGTCGTTGAGATAGTTTATGGCAGCTATTAGAAGGTCAGGGTTATCTTTGAAAAAACCAAGCCCTGTGTTACAATGGGGACACAGCACACCGCGAACCTTTTTTGTTGTATGACAATGGTCAACATGCCAACCTTTGCCGGTTGGAGTATCTGTCTCGCAAATCTTACATCTATGATTCTGGTTTTCCAACATCAGATTATAGTCCTCCAAGGTAATACCATAGTTTGTTCGGAGGTCGTAGTCTTTTTGGCGGTCACGGAATCTTTCTTTGTTCTTTTTCATATAGCGGTTTTGCTTCTCACGATGCTCTGGGGTGGTTCGACGCACTTTCTGTCTGGCGCGGATTGTGTCACTGTTTTTTTTGTAATAAGCGCGATTTGCTGCTCGCAGTTCATCCCGATTGGCTTCGGCATAAGCTTTCCATTTTGCCGCAATCTGTTCTTTGTGTGTTTCGCGATAACGGTTACTTCTGGCTCTTTCTCTTTCGGCGTTCTGTGCATAGTACGCTCTCCCGCAATCTTTACAATAGCGTTGCTTGCCGTCGTTGCTTGTAACTGTATTCCAAAATTCACTAAAAACCTTAGTCTCTCCGCACTTGGTGCATAACTTTTTATTCTCGCTCATTTTATTTTATGTCTCGGAAGATTCGTTGAGATACTTTATAGCAGATGCTAGAACAGCGGGGTCGTCTTTGAAAAGACCGAGCCCTACATTGCAATTGTTGCACAGCAAGCCCCGCACGTTACCAGTGGTATGACAATGGTCAACTTTCCAGGCTCCAACACCTCGCGGCTCATCTGTGCCACAGATTTTACAAGTGTGGTTCTGGCTTTCCAGCATCACCTCATAATCTTCCAGCGTGATGCCGTACTTTTTAATTAATTCTTGGGAGCGCCTATGGTTTTTATTTAATCTGTTCCACAATCTCTTACGATTCTTTTTGCGTTCTTTCTTGGCATCGTAGTTTTTATTTTCGCTCATTTTATTTTATGTCTCGACCAACTTGATAACACAGGGCGACTCACATCATTTCATCTGGCGGCACATTAAAGATTTCTTCTAGTGGTTTTTCTAAAGAGTTAGCACACCTAATATTTGTAAGAAGTATTGTCTCCCATTTCTTGGTTGGGCTTGGATCATGCTTGTAAGCAACTTCAAATAATCTTTTTCTGCACTCCAAAACATTATCTGGCATAATGTCTACACCATAAGTTGTTTGAAGAGCTTGTAATGGGGTAGAGCCGTGTTGAATTTTTCTGTCTAACACTTCTACTAAAATATTTCCACTACCACACGCGGGATCTAGATATGTTTTTGTTTTATCTTCAAAGAACAAATCTGGTATCTTGTCTAAGTACTCGCGAACTAACCAACTCGGCGTAAAAACTTCTCCTAATTTATTTGATCTAAGCTTGCTTCTCATCTCCAAAACCCTTGCTTAAAATAAGTGAACATTCGCCAATCTGTTTGAAATGTTGACCATTTTGTTGCCTTCAATATTTCTTTGAACTGGTCGCTTTTAATAAAATTTGCTAACTTTTTTCCATCTGCCTCTGAATCTATTTTAATGCCAAAAGCTATTTGAGACATGCCGAACTCGCCCTTATAATCAACAAGGGGCTCGTGTTGCTTTTCATTAAAAGAGAGAATAACTTTTGGAACACCAAAATGACCTTTTGTTTTGTCGCTAGTATACACACATTTGTAGCCGACGATTGGCATCGTATGTATAACTGGGTGAATATGTGGACCACCCTTATTCGTTGAGACATATGGCTTTCTAGTATCGTATATACTGGCACTAAAGATAACTTCGCATTTTTCTTCACCCTCCTCGGCAAGAAGGCTGTTGACCTTTTGAAAGTGATAATTCGCAATCCATTTTTTATTAGGTAGCATAATGCTATGCTTTTGCCGCTCTTCATCAACAATAACTGTTGGTTCTGTGCATGGTCTTTTTTGTAAAATTATACAATCAAATCTCGTTGATGCCTTGAAAACTTCCTGACCTCTTTTCTTGGAATTAATTTCCAGATACTTTACTTGATTTGATGTAATCTTTTGATAAAGCAGACCGTCTTTTTTTGTTGGGGGCTTTCTCCATGATGATGGATTGATAGAGCAGAGATAGCCATCATCTTCAACCCACTCATCTATAGCTTTATGAAGATACTTATCCCACAAAGTTCTTCCACCATATCCTCCCTTTCGCCCCTTGTGATGAACTGGTTTGTTGTATGGTGCGTTCATTGCCACTACACTGAATTTCATATTCAATCCTCCTTCCATAATATTATTATAACACAGATTAGGCTCAATGTCCACCTCTTCTCCGATTCCAAGCTGTTTAGATAGCATCTTTTTTACAAAATCGAAAGGGATTTTGTGACTTTCATGTGCCCACACTTGTTTTGTTAAAATATGCTTTATTCTTTCTTTTGGGTCTGGAATTACATTTTCCAATCCATAAAACAATCTTTCAATCATTAGAAAATACAGTGTTCCATTTGAAAAACAAGGCTCTAAAAATGTCTTATTTGGATCTGACCAGGGATGGCTCGGTAGTTTATCCAATACTTCATTGGCTAATTTCCTGGGTGTGCCGGGACATGACTCGTTACCCATGTTAGAATATAGGGAAAGTGTTGTCCAAAAGTTGCTACTAAACATTCTAATAGACCTCCGGTTTGATTGCGTTGGTAATGTTGTGAATGCGAATAATTGCACGATCTTGCCACTCATAACCTAGAGCGCCTGTTTCAATCATCTCGGCATAATCAGAAAGATAAACCCCTGTGACTTCTTTGAAATAATCATTATTGTCAGTATCTTCTAGTAAGCTAGCTAGGTCAACATAATCTTCTGTTATGACAACAATTGGAATCCTACTACAAACTGTTTTCATTTTTTCGATTAGCTTGTTGATCGTTTCTTTTTGTTCGGAATTTAGTCCAACTGTTGCCGCTCTCTTTTTGATTTTCCCTTTAGGAAGATCATTCTTGGTCATTGCGATTGAAATATGTTTAGCTTTTGATGCGCTAACATCAGTGAGTGCCATAATAGATTTATCTGATAATCTCAAGTTGTTCATGCCATATTCACTTCTAATATCACTCGCCGGATCTCTTTTGCTCAAAACGTTTTCAAAATGTTTAATTACTTCTTGTGCATCAATAAGAGCGAATTTATTATTTTCCACTGCGTAAACATTTGCACAATCAAAAAAGTCATCGAATGATGAGGACAAAGATTCTCCGCTCTTTTTTGAAATAGCCCTGCTCACATATAGAACTTCAAAACAGCGGCTTGGATCAAAATCAAATACATAAAAACAGTCTTTATTCCAATTACCCTCTTTGCACTCAGAAGAAGAGCGGTATGCAGTTTGAAAATATGATTCTGGCGAAGAACCACCATGCAACACAAAGACAGATCCCCACCGAGGAACAGTAATTCCCGTCTCAAACCTGCCAACCGTAATTGTAATGCTTTTGTTAGCCTTTAAAATCAATGATTGTAGTTGGTGTGCTTTTTTAATCGCACCAGAGTCTTGCCCTGCTGCCCGAATAATTGTGTATTCCGGCAACATTGATTCTAGCATTTTTTCCATTGCAATTGCTGATGTTACATTTTCAAGACGCAGTAGGATATGATTGAGGCATTCCTTATCTTTAACATTTCTAATACAAAGGGGTGAAAAAAGATGTTTATCTTTTTCAAAAGGATTAATTCCAAAGATTCTCTTCATTGCAGCCTCTACATCTGCATGAAAGATAAAATCATCGTCATCAGCGCTGAAGAATTTGTTAATGTTGAATCCATCTTCATCAATGAAGTCTGCTTTCTCTAGATTTTCAACAACATCTTTTGCAAGGTCAATGGAAAACAAGTTCATCTTAATCGGAAGCTCATCCCATCGATAGATGCACTCTTCGGGATAGCTTCCCCTTAGATATGCTTTATATGGCGTACCAGAAAGATCGATTCGCTTTTTAGGGTTAAACCTTTCAACGATCTTTTTAAACGGGATCGTATTAGAGCCATAGTGCTGCTCATCAACGATTAACAGATCTGGGTTTAAATCATAAATCCAATTCTTATCTTTTGCCCCAGTGTCATTAAGAAGATAGGGCACTGAGATAAACACAACCGTTTTTTGATTTGATTTAAAGTCTTCTGGTGTGCAATCCTTGATGTTGATAAAACGATAATCAATAAAGTCAACATGATTATTAATTTCATCTTCCCAAGCTTTTACCACATCATTAGTTTTGTATGTAGCTACTATGGTAAGATTGCTCCCCAGGCTTTTCATAATCTGGTACGAAACAAATGTCTTACCAAAACGCATAATGGCACCAATAAGAAACTGCCGGTGACCGTCAGAAAAAGCCTTGAGCACTGCATCATGACATTCTTGTTGGGCAGGGCGCATCCCAAAGTCGTTAAGACGAGAAGACACGCCATGTTTAACTTCCATGAGGCTCTCTGAGACTATTTTATAAATCTCTTCTCTCGATCGATTAAATTCAAACTCTTCTTGGTTACCTGTATTTTCGGGATCTTTAGGGAAACCTTTAGATTCCAATATCTTGTGGACTTCTGTGTCTTTATGATCGCCCAATTCCCATTCGCCAAACCGCTCCCAATTGCCGCCTGCCTTCTTGCGATTATAATCTGTTTTTTTAAACCTTTTTTCGATGTTGATGCTCTCGCCCACATTGGCATATTTAACCAAACCATTGGTTATATTTCTGGAGCCGGCGGCGACATAAAGTTTTTTCATTTAACCCTCTTCCCCAATTCTCACTATCTCTGTTGACATAACCCAGCTTACTTCGTGCATGTCTGCTCTATAAATCTGTATCACTTGGATGTCATCTGTTCCTGTCTCGGATGAGAGATATTGGATATCTACTATGACTCCTGTGAAGTCCTCTTCAGCGTGTTTTACTAGATCGCCTCTTTTATAATTCATCTTTTGTTGTCTCGGCTAAAACGATGGCGGGGTGATTAGCCCCGCCTAGAGTTTATTCAGATTTTGTGGTCTTCTTCTGAGCCTTATGGTCGCGCCACGCTTGAAAATCTGGCGAGTTGCGGCACCTTTTGGCTTCGCTATGAGCATGATCCACCGCAAAGCAAATTAGCGCATCCTCAACCTTCATTTGAGGACAACCACGAAACATTGCGTATTCTTTTACAACGTCCCACTTGGAGCGATCCACATGAGCACTAACAACTTTCTTCGGTTTATGTTTACGATCTTTAAAATATTCCGATACATCTTTATGCCCAAACATCTCTTTCATTGTTTTTCTCCTAATCTTGTTATCAAAACTAACTTCTCTATTTTATCTTATTTTTTCGCCCGTGTCAAGGTTTTTATAATTCATCTTTTGTTGTCTCCAGCAACTCGTCCCCTCTTCAGCCAAGGATCGGGATCGTTAAGCCGCCACATCGCCATTAACTCGGTAGATCCATCGGTCCACAGAACTTTACAGAACTCTGTAGTGCAGTCCTCGTATTCCTGATCTGGCTGTAGCACTTTAATGACTATCCCGTAGCCAAAATCATACTCAACCAAATCGCCTTTTTTAAACTTCTTCTTGCTCATTTGAGTTTAAGTATGACTCCTGGCTTCCAAGATGTGCTCCCGTCCTTCCATAATACTTTATATACTACCTTTGCAGCGGGGACACCTGTGCTTCGGTTAATTCCCTTTTCAAGAACAACACCAACACCGAAAGGATATGAAACCAAATCGCCCTTTTTAAAGCTTTTCTTTGACATTATCCGAGTAGCCTCAAGGATGTGTCTACAGCCTGATGTTCGGTGCCGTCGCTCCACCTAACGAAGTAAAGTTGCTCATAGTAATTGTTATTACCCACGGGTGGATACCAAGCGACAAAGTGAAGAATCACCCCAACCTTTTTAAAGCTGTCGCAATAAACCCCGTCACCTCTTTTGAACCTCTTCTTAAACATTATCCGAGCAGCCTCAAGAATGTATCTCCAGCGTGACCTTTAGTTCCATCGCTCCACAGCACCCAGAAAAGCCGTTCGTAGCGCTCCTCGTCTGGCAGCGGTGGACCATGAGCGGAAGCCCTGAGAACTATCCCGTGTTTTTGATGGGGGACGTTATAAACTACGTCGCCTTTCTTAAACTTGGGGGGTAATACTTTTAGTTGGCTGGCTTTCATAAACTTTTAGCCCATCCTGTTGAATGACGACGATGCCAGTGGGAAATAATACCTTCCAACAGGTGTCAAAAGGCGGGTGATTTCCCACCACCATTCCCACTTGACCGATGCGTCCTGCAACAGCCCAACAAGTGGTTGTTACCAAGTCGCCTTTCTTAAACCGCATTTATAATCTCATACTTGTCAGGAGGAAAGTTGTCTGGCGCAAAATAACACATCTGCCATTTATGGTGCCAAAACTTATAGCAACCATTGTCATCCGTGCCCAGGTAAACAACAACTTGACCTGACTTGATAATCTTAACCAGATCACCCTTTTTCATTGGACCATCTCCAAATCGTAATCCCAACTCTTGGAGATTGTGCCATCCCGCCACAAAATTTTATAATGGCTGTCTAGGTTGTCTGTGTGGTATTCGTACTCGACTTTCGATAGGATAACGCCGAACAGGTTTTCTTCGATGCTGCGAGCGTGTTTGACCAGATCACCCTTTTTCATTTGTCTCAACGCCATCGTCTCGGCATACGTCATTTGTTTCCACGCTCCAAGTGAGCCTTCGCCGCGACGGCTGCAAAGTATACTTCGCGCTCAGTCACGCCGGGGGAGGTTGATGTCACTTCTTTGATTGCATCTTCGAAGCTCACTCCGAAGCTCATCTGCATCAAAAGTCTAAGGAACATCTTCGTCCACATCTCTCTTTCCCTCTCTGACACCAACATTATATCAAATGGGACGTTGAAGTCAAGCGTTTTCGGTAAATAAAGTGTGAAGAATTGTAAATTATTTTATTAATATCCAATGTCCTTTGCGAATCATATCTTCAATTGCTTTATAAGAATATCTCCTTTGCATAGCCGAACCAAGATATCTAACTTGAACACTTTCCTTTGCCGTGTATAAACCTATTCTCTCTGCTTCATCAAGGATTTTCTTTCCTGAGTCGTCTATGTCGATAATTAAAACATAGGTGCCTACGTTGGTTTTATAAAGTTCTCCCTTTTTCATGTTTGTTCTCGGAAGATTTCGTTTTCGTTGTAATGAGGCTTGTGCTCGTGAACTCCATTCGGTGCCCAATAGACTTTGTAAGCCCATATCTGATCAATTGAATCCCAATATCTCTCCAGAACTATACCAACCAATCTCCGATACGCAGAAGGGTGTGACCACTTGCCTCCGTCCGAAAACGTCTGCACCTTATCACCCTTTTTGAATTCAGGGCTTGGTAGATGTTCAGGCGGCACTCGCGTCATGTAACAACTTCCTCATATTTTTCAAGGTGCTGTTCTTTAATTGTTTTTCCAATGTGTCCTTTGTAATCCATTAAAGTATATCGCCACTCCTGGGAGATCGAACCCCAAGCCTTGTTGATAACAAGGTAAACCTTTTGATGGGCATAGATATCCATTCTACTTCGTTGAAGAGCTTGGGGCAACCACTGTCGCACTCGGTCACCTTTATTAAATTTAGGTTCGTATCGTGGTGCCATCGCTTCCATTTATTATCTCCAAGTTCGTGTTCCATATCCAATCATTGTCTGAATAAACAATCAGACCCGGGACGGCGTTATCAGTGCTGCCAAAATCTTTGGACCACAACACTTTGCACATTCGCGAACCACCCAGTTCCACGACGATGCCAGGACCAAACCAATGGTCGTTGTCGCCTTTAAGTTTTACTAGGTCGCCTTTTTTCATTTAACACCATAAGGTTATTAACGAGCGCAGTCACCTTTTCTCCAGTGTCTGCGAAAACTATCTTTATAAAGCCACCGCACTGGTCCTCAACAACGATGGCAACGCGATCCCTGTCCCTACAGAAAGGTTTTAATTTTACCGCATCACCCCGCTTCACTGATTACCTCTTTTTATTTTAGCAAGAATGTAGGGCTTGTCTTCATCTAATGCTTTTTGCAATCTGTGATGACCATCCAGAATCTTTACAAACTGTCCATCTTTTTCTATCACAATTATTGGACAAGACAAGTCCGCATTTTTTTTCCTATCCAAAGCGATGGGCACAGTGACCAGACCAGACAATTTTTTAACTTCTAATTTTATCACTGGTTCCGTTCGAAGTTCATAAAGAACATCTTGAATCGTTGTTCGGTTCCCACTTTCGTCTTCCCAATAGGTTTTCTGCCAATCACCGCGTTTCATTTATAACCTCACACTTGCACTCAATATAATTTTTACTGAGCCAGTGGATTCCTGCCCGATGCGTCAAAACTCGGTAGGGATCTCTTTTTCGTCTGTCGAGTACTTCAATGATCAAGCCGCGCCCGTCTTCGGGATGTGCCTTTTCGAAAACGAGGTCACCGACTTTTTTGATTGTTCTTTCAGTCATCGCCGACCCTCTTCAGATAACAATCCCACTCGCTATCGGTGGTGCCATTGCTCCAATAAATTAAATATCGTAGTCGCTCACTTTCTGAAATGTACCCGATGTTGGGAACCCGTTTAAGAATGATTCCCGTAATCCCTTCGTACTGAGGAAAACGCCCCAAAGCCTTTGGCGCAGTAAATGTTACCATATCACCGCGATTCATCCTACCCTCTTCACTTGATGGGTTTGGAGATAATGAGTCTTTCCATTAATCCAAACATACCACGGGTATCCGTTGGGCTTGTTGTCGTACTCTTTGTGATACGCCACCACAACACCGATCCCGTATGAGGTTTTTACGAAGTCACCGCGTTTCATCATCGACTCTCGCGAGTTCGTTAAGCTTGCTGCGAAACTTTTCATCTAGCAGTTTACATTCCAGCCAAAACGAAAAATAAAGGGAACTAACCCACCCCATAACCAAACCGGCAATAAAAAAGTCCATTGTCTACTCCTTTTCCTTAATAACCTCAAGATTCTTGGCTTCGTGAGATTGTTTGAGACTGTTGTTCGCCCAAAAAACAATTTGATTGTTGCCCCAACCGGCGATTTGTCCAATAATCACCCCACGGTATTCTGCGAACCTGTGTTGACCACTGAGGTCTTTGTATTTTACTAGGTCACCTACTTTCATTTTTCTTCCTGCTTCGACAGAAGCTCGATCCACTTGGTCAGCGCGTGCTCGGTCTGTCCGTGCTGCACCTCAAGCGTTCCGGGGCAAGCGTCAGGCGCAGCATTAGATGGAGCCAGAAGCTTTACTGAGGAATATCCCCAATACCGGGTTTGCTGCCCTTCTTGCTTGTTGGGCATATTGTCCCAAACAGCGCGAGGCGTCCACTCTCTGGTCTTCTCGCCATCGGTCCACAATACCCACATCATCGGCTCGGCGTGTTCGAAGCGCGTTGATGCGTTGCAGAATTTTGTGTCCGACGCATTGCCAATGCTCGGACTTAGAACAATTCCCTTCCTGTGCTCGTCACTGAACTCGCCTCGGACCACAAGAGCGCCCTTACCGATACCCCTTTCAACAAACACATCAATCAAATGTTGCTTGAAAAGAGGCTCAAACTCTTTAAGCTTGCTTTTAGCCCCCTTCTTGTCGGGGCAAGTACGAGCATTATGCCCGGTCGTCTTGCACCAACCACAAGTAACTTTGGATCTCTTCAGCATCCCCGCCGCATAACCATCAGGGTTCTCGGCTGCGCGAGCTTTCAATTGAGGGCACGCACGCTTATTGTGTCCCACCCCGGTGCAATACGAACAACGAGTCGTTCGAACCCACTTTCCGTTATCGTTTTGAACATACGCCATTTAGTCTCTCCCCCCTCTTTCCACCTAGATCATATCAAATGGGGCGCACATGTCAAGCGTTTTTCAGCAATCTTTACAATTCTTCATAATTTGAAATTCGGTCCATACACTTTTTATAATATTCTTTGTCTAGTTCACAACCAGTGAATCTTCTACCAGTTTCAATCGCGGCAACCGCTGTTGTGCCAGAACCCAAGAAAGGGTCAAGAACTAGGTCATTTTTGTTTGAGTGTTTTTCAATTAATGCTTCAAATAACTTGGTGTTTTTTTGTGTTGGGTGAAATCTTTCTTTTCCCCCTTGAATCGGAAACTCATAGATTCCCTTGTCCCACTTTGAGTTAAAGGTGGGTTTAGATTTTTTAACACCGAGTAGAGCAATCTCTCGGGCATTTGTTAAATAATTAACTTTGCTATTGATTGGTGGGGGGTTGGTTTTAATCCATTCAATGAAGCGGATTTGTTTAAACATGGCTTCTTCAAGTTGCGCTTTAAGCGTCGTGATTTTCCACAAATCAAAAAAGATGATGCAAGTGCCACCGGGGCGAAGCACGCGGTGAAAATGGTTTATAAATAATTGCAACTTCTCCATTGTAAACTCGGAATCCCACTCGCCGTAGTTTGTGGTAATAGCGTATTTTTTTCCGTAAATACTGCCCCACTTGATGAAGTCTTTTTTAAGCTTGTCAAGACGGGCGGCGCGGTGGTCCTCTTTTACGCCGCCGCTATTGAACCACGCTTGCCACTCATCAGGTGTTTTATACGCGAGCCAATCTTCTTCAGTTTTGGCATCCTCTGAAGAGGTTTTAATGTGGTTGACCCATTTGTCCATTCCTGTTTTTTTAGATGTGATATAGGGCGGGTCTGTCAATATTAAATCAACAGACCCATCCTGCACATCTGCTAGAAACTCTAGCCCCTCTTGATTAAAAACTTTTTCAGACATTTTTTGCCTCCTTTAAACGACCCACAGCATCTCGATTAACTGCTAGACAACTTTTAAACTCCATTGGATCGTTCCAATAGCAGCCCCCACACGGATCGGCACCACGCGAGATCATCTCATCAAGCTCCAGGCCGCCCCAAAGAACAGGCATTGGATAACCCAACGTGGTCGCATCGAACCTTTTGCGAGTCTTTTTACATTCGCGACACCTCTGTCTTTTAACAACGTTGGCTGTTTTACTCAATGGTTGAAAATCGTCAAGTCTTTGAGTTTTTACGTCGCCCATTACGCGCAGATCGTTTTTTAAACCGGCTTTGTGATCCACTTCAACTCGGCTGGTTGTGCCCAAAATCACACAAGGTCGTTTTGAAACATCGTTTTTAATCCAAGTCGCGATCTGTTGAGAGGTGTTTTCGTCCTCGTTGAAACCGTTTAGTTTTACGCCTAAAATCTTTCCGTTTTCTTTGCCGTTCTTCTTATCGAGATCAACGATGAACGTTTGTGCAAATCTGGAACCATCGCGTGCCCAATCCCTGCCATTGCCGAATTGTAAATCTGAAGGCAACTTCGCGACAGGAATGTAATCAGCATGTTTGCCATTTTTATCTGGCGGAAAAAGCTTTAAAAATCTATAAGGCTTGGAGCCTTTTTCAAAACTAAATGTCTTCTTGGTCATATGACCTTCCTTTTATATGTATAATATATCCCGTGACGCTGTTAAAGTCAAGAGTTTTTATGTGAAGAATTGTAAAGAAAAACTTTTAATTTAATTTCTCTAAACAAACAAGGGGCAACTCAGTTTGTTGACCGTGGGTAAAAAGAACCATAGCTCTCCAGCACTCGCTTGGTCCATGTCGGGTATAACTTCCATCCGATAACATATTAGAACGATAATGACTCGCAACCTTCAACACGATACCCCGATCTTCAACAAGCACATTACGGCTACTAAGTACGGGGAGGTCTGGATCCTTTCGCCAATGACGCCAAACAACAAGATCTCCTTTTTTAAAGAGATTCTTACGTTTTTCACCAGATTTGATTACTCTCTTTGCCATCGTCACTATTATACCAAACTGAACGGTAAAGTCAAGAGATTTTATGAAGATATTTTATCTTTTTTTGTCTGAAAGATTGATTTGAGTTTCTGGAAAATGGTGGGTAGTCTTGTGTATTTATCTTTCTCCACCACGGCTCTAATAAAATTAATAGTTGGTTCATATTGGGGGGAGATGCAAATATGAGAAAAATGATAAAAGGCTTGACTCACCATTCCAACTAACTCGCCTCGGTGATTTATAATGGGCGAACCAGAACTGCCACCTTTAACAGCAAGAGAATAAAGCGACCAGCCATTGCTGTTGCCATTATAAAAACCTTCAAAAATCGGCACCATTTCTGTATCAAATATCCCCATTGGAGCAGCTAAATTATATGCTCTATCCCCTGGCACGGGAGCAACAGATGCTATCGAGATGGCTGGCTCTTTTAAACCATGAACAAAGATAATGCATAAATCGTTTGTGCTATCAATTGAAACAACTTCAACTCGATAGACCACGTTGTGCAAATCTTTCACTTTGAAGTCCAACTTATAACTTTTACCTTGTCGTGTAATCCGCCGTGCTCGCTCGTCATCGCAAACATGTGCAGCAGTCAAGGCGTAAGAGCCTGTTTTTATATTTTCAATAATGACACCAGAGCCGGTAGCTCCAAATCCCTTTTTGACACATTGAGTTGGATTTTGTGGGTTGCAAAATGTTACCAACAAACTTTTTTCAACTTTCAAAAATGAAGTTCGGGGTAGAATGTCGCGAACTTCATTCCCCCCACTACAGCCCAACAAAAAAATGATAGAGATCAATAAAAATTTAAACCAATTCATATCTATAAATAGTCACGACTTTTAACTACCGAAGCTTCTACTTATTATGAATCTGTAATAACAGCTTTTTAGGAGAAAACCCCCCAAAATGTTTAAATTAATCATCGGCACAGCGCTTGTTTTGTCTCTCAACTCGCCATTTGTCGAAAATTCTTCAGAAGTAAAAACCCCTTCATTCACATACAAAAATGCCGTGCAGATGAAAGAACTTACCAGCACGACACATTGTTTTTTCTGGCTGCCGAAAGCCGAATTAGAAATCGTTAAGAAGCATACTTCACCCCATATGCATTGACATAATCGAGGGGAAATTCATCCATAACATATCCGCGAATAGCTGTCTTGGTCTTGGTTTGCGGACCTTTCCAGCCTGCTGCCATAAAGATTGCGCCGTCTTCCTTGCGGACGAAACCATAGACATTCGTGCCTTGATCTTTTTTCCAAATGCGCCAATATTTGCGTCCGCGATCATGCCCAATCACAACCGGTCCCAGAGATGGAAAGTTTTTTTCTCTATGTTCTGTCACAAGGTTTTGAATACCCTTTACAAAATCTAGAAAGCAGTGCTCTATATAATCGTTCATTTTTATTCCTGCGTGTTCAACTGTGCGGCAAGTTCTTCCGCATATTTAACTCTTAATTTAGCATCTCGGAGTGCCCTGCTTCCCAAGGCGCAGTGACGCTCAAAAGCCTCCATCTCAACCAAGACAGGCAACGGCTCATCTGTAGCCTTTATGACCTCGATGCTCGTATAACCATAGCCTTTCAGTGTCTCATTGAACCTTTGGCGCACCCGACTCTCTACCTCGGATTCTACTTCATCCATCGCGCACCCTAGATCCATCTTTTCGACAACCGGAAGAAGCGCATCATTGGGGAAATAGGCAGACGCCTTGGCACCCGTGGCAGGATTAACTACATATAGCACAGCTTCTCCCTGAGTGAGCGCCGAGCAATTATTAAAAGCCAACCCCATTGTCACACGATAACTTGTATAAGCGGGGTCCGAAGTCTTATAGTTTGTGTTGACCTTGATCAAACTGCCCCTTCCAATCCCCGTCGCATTCAGAAGGGTATGAAGGGCAACCTGCAAACGCTGGTTAAGCTCCGTGACTTCTTTGTGCTGCACTGCCTTCGTAGGGCATGTTCGCACATTGTGTCCAAGCCCGCTGCAATAACCACAACTACGCTTGCGATGCTGTTTTAGTGGTACTGAAGAGGTTCTTCCGTCCAACCATCCGCCAGTTCGGCGAGCATATTTCCGGTGGCAAGCGCCATCCTTCATCCCACCAGCGAGTTCGCGTTCGGCACCCTCTTTAAGTGATTGCGTGAAACGAGGACATGTGCGCTGGTTATGACCTGTGTGCCCGCACCATCCACAAGATCTAGTTCTAGACATAAATGCTTCTCCCCTGTTTCCATAGCAAGTATATCAAACTGGCTATAGGAGTCAAGAGTTTTTTGCTTTATTTCGGGAATCTTTACAATTCTTCACAATTTTCGTGAATATACTCTTCAAGAATGGCGTTTTCGTTTTCCAACTTGGCGGCGGTGATTGTTGCAATTGCCGAATCTTCGATGAGAAAATCAATCAGACGCTGCTGATCAAGGCTAAGATCACAATAATTAACCGGAAACCCGGCAGCCTCCAGAAGTTGCCAGGGAATCTCTTGGTAATAATTGGCTTCAGTTAGTCGTCCCAAGATCGAACCCCGTTTTGCCGAATGGCTTCCATAACTTGATCGGGAGTCATACCTTGACCTCCAGCAACATCGAGCCAAGACTCAATTTTACCATCATCGTCAGCCGGAAAAACCAAAGTCTCATATCCAAGCCTATCCGACTCAGAAATAACAAAATACTTATCATTACATGTAATGAGAGACTTGGTGTCACTCATTTTTTTAATCAGTTGAACGTTGTTCATCTTTCCTCTCTATATAGCTGGGATCGGTATACAGATTATAATCCCAATCGGTGTCGTCTTCTTGATGGAGTTTATAAAGTGTCCAGACGGCAGTGCCAAATAAAAAAAAGATGAATAGACTTAACGTCACTATCATCCCCACCAAAAACGTCTTACTGCCCACTTTTTTCTCCAACTTTAACTATATTTTAGCTACTTTTCTCCGATTTGTCAAGAAAAATCATTGCAACTCTAAATAAATATTCTGTTTTTTTAATTCTTCCTCTTTATTTTCAAGATTTTCTAAAATTAATCCAATTCGAAGAGCAATATATGGCAAACCAGCACTTTTATTTTTAAATTGAAGGCATTTCAATTGATATAAATCATAATTTAGCTCGCTGACAAGAAAGAGAAGGTCGAGGAGATCGGTAGTGAGAGGCTCGATCAAAAAAGAGTCGTCATCATCAAGGAGAAGACTGACGCGACTCATGTAGTTCTCGCACATTTCAACGAGTTGTTGATGTTGTAAGGAAGTAAGAAAAGTCACTGCCGCCATTAAAATAGTCTAGTATATTTTCTCACTCTTTTTAAGACTTCGGTGACCATCTTTTCTTTTATCTCTTCGGACTCGCGGATTCTCGTTGCAATATCGCCAGCCAGAGGGGCTTCAATGTTTTCTCCTTCCTTTGCACGGGCGGCTTTCTTAACAAACTCTACATATCGGGCAAACGACTTTTCCAAATCAGGTTCACCAGTGATCTCGCCAAGAGTATTAATTGCGTCCATAATTGCGGGGTCTTCCTGGGCTTCCTCTGGGTAATCAAGTCCAAAATCATAAAGACTCGTTACCTCTTGACCAAACTTGCCTCCGGTTAAGCCCGATAAAGCAACAAGCCCGTGATAAAGGCTGCTACCTCGGGGATTATTGACCTCTTTTGGCGTGAAAAAATCTTTAACCGACTTTTCCATGTCCCCGCGAACACGGTCCATCTCGGCAATAGATACAGGAATATCTCCCTCAACATCCAAAACCTTTTCGCGAGCTTTGGCTAGCAACTTTTTATTACCTTCCGCATCAGTCTCAACCGCGTCCTTAGTACCAAGGTTGTATACATTCCAGAAAGGTTCAGAATTTAACATTGTCACGTTTTTGTTGCCAGCAGCATATGTATCATATTGTTTGCCATCGACCACGTTCTTTTTATAATCGTCCCAAATTTTAGGCGTGAGCGGCGCACCTACGGTTCTGGGTCTATTGATATCTCTTTTGATGGAAGTTTCCTTGGGAACAAAAACTTTAATAATTCCGACATCATATCCAATATCAACCAAGCTGTCTAAAACCGGAGTTATTCTTTCAGGCTCATGACCAGTTGTGTCAATAAGAATCGGCTTGGCTTTATTGATGTAGCCAGCGCCTTTCGACATTGTTCCGACCTTGGCAATTTTACGCATTGCAGCCTGTTGTGCAGCGACAGGATCGTCGCTATCGTGTACAAATTTTAAACTTACACCAAACTTTGGAAACAAATCTTCAATGATGTCATCTGGATTGAGACTATATTGTCTCGCCTGGGCTGGAATTTTTAACAAATGCTTTGCTGCAAAGCTTTTTCCTGCACCTGCTGGACCCGTCAGCAAGATTGCTTTGAAGGGATGTTTAAGTTTTGCAACAGAAACTTCTTGTAGTAGCCTCTCTCTTAACATTTTCTCGACAAGGCGTTTAATTTTCTTTTTCATGTGTTGGCTCCGCTGTAGTAATTAGTCACCAAGATCGACAGGAGTATTGTTATTCGAAACTGCCCTGGATGGCTGCGGAGTTATGGTATCCCACTCAGAACTGGCAGCTAACTGCTTCCAAGCCAACTCCGTCAGGCGTTGATTGTGCGCGTGTAATTCTTCATTTCTTGTTTCTATCTCTTGCAAATCGGATTGGCGATCTTCCCGATCAAGCTCCTTTTGATATTGTTTTGCTTCCGCTCTTCTGATGAAAACATAATAGGTTTCTAGGATAATCATCCCACATAAAACACCCAGCAAATACGCCAGCAACCATTTGGGTACAATAAGGACCATACTATAAATAGAAAGCGGGGGGCTTTCGCCCCCCGCAGTGTCTCACTTCCATTGGTAGAGACTCGACCTATTAATATACTATCTTTTCGAGGCTTAATTGCCTCTAATTGTTAAGTGTGCCGAAGATTAATTCTTCTTAGTCTCTAGAGCCTTGACAGACTTCACGTCGATAACGCGAGAAACACGCTTCTTGCTATCGGGCTTCGGAATGGTGATGGTAAGAACACCATTTTCATGCGAAGCGTCGATGTTATCAACATTCACATCGTGTTCTAGCGTCCACGAACGGCTGAACGATGACACAAACGAAGACGTGCTAGTCTTGTCAGCATTGTTGTAGCTGACATTAAGAACGTTGTCCTCGATCTTAACGTTAACGTCCTCTGGCTTCACGCCAGGAACAGCAAAAACAACCTGCCAATCCTCATCGTGGTTGACAACCTGTCCGTTTTGGCGGCGTGCCATATACGGCTGCGCCGTTACAAATTGCGGATCATAAAAGCTGTTGTTAAAAAACCCATCAAACATCGAATCAAACAACGAATTAGTATTACGAATCAAACTCATATCTCATATCTCCTATATGATATGCCCCCACCAGGGGACTTTATTACTTATCTAATACTAGTATAGGATACCAATAGGTGTTTGTCAAGTCTTTTTTTAAATTATTTTGTTAATATTTTTCGGCTGCTTCGCCAATGCTGCCGCAAAACTTCCTCTACCCCATTACTTTATCAACGGCTTTTTGCATTTCAACCTTCCAATCGCCCCAGTTGTCTGTTTTGTGAACCAACTGCCCACGGGCATTTCTGTATTCAGGCGATGGACCGACGCCATCCGTATCCTCAAAAGTATAATAACGTAACACTACGTTTCCGTCTGGACCTAAAAGATGGCTCTGCTGATGATGATACTTACGACCAGAGACATTAAGTTTTAAAGTAAATTCGCCTTGGTCAAGTTGGACTTTTATTTCATCGTCGGATTCTGACAGCATTTTAGTCAGTTCTTCTTTGATGATTTGTTTTAGTTGTGCTTTGTTCATTTGCCGGATTCTTCCAGATAATTGGGATTGGGCTTGTCCATATAAATGCTTGGCTCATTAGGATCACCCTCTGTTATCTCGTACCCATCTTCAAACTCAATGACCATTTGGCTTGTGTCTCCAACGGGGGAATAAATATTTACGATATCACCATGCTCCTCAATTTCGTCGGCGTAGTCTTGTTCAAACCAACCTAAATCGCCAGCTTCGTTGAGATACTTTCGCATCTCTTCTTTGATGATTTGTTTTAGCTTTGCTTTGTTCATTTTATTCTCCAATGCTGCCGCCGGGGTTTCTGCCTGCTTCATCGTCTTCCATTTGGACAAGCATATCCATAATCAGATTAGCTTGCTTTGCAACCTCTTGAGCATAGAGTGAAGCTGGCTCGTGCGATGGAGATTGCTCCATAACCTTTGCCATGTGTAGGAGTGCCATAGCAGCACCTTTAGCAGTGTTCTGTAGGTTGCCGCCCTCGGCTAGTGCAGCTAGTTCTTCTTTGACCAGTTGTTTAAGTTTGGTTTTGTTCGTTTTGTTTTCATTGAAATAATCACTTTCCCAAGCGTCCTTTTGAGTTTGGGTCGGAGGCTTGTAGGCTCTCATTTTTTCGATGTCTTCAGGCGAAAAAGGTGATGGACGCTCGTCACGATAATCACTTTCCCACCGATCCATTTCTTCTGCTGATGCTGGACCACCCTCGCTGTCTGCTGTTTTAGTGGCAT
>Ga0080013_1003007_pt1 | contig 18592 bp, 12 predicted proteins | sample ETNvirenome_6_85_FD_69236 | JGI IMG/M metagenome (GOLD analysis project Ga0080013, IMG submission 69236) | Marine viral communities from the Pacific Ocean - ETNP_6_85 (SPADES assembly) (version 2) | ecosystem: Environmental > Aquatic > Marine > Oceanic | place: Pacific Ocean | collected 2013-06-19 | reverse complement strand
TTATACTCTTTACAACAGCACTTTGGAACGGTAATGAATAATTGCCATCCTTATCTGGTTTTTTTCCGGAGCTTGAAATAATTCTATTTTTGGCAACTTCTTCTTCGTCTCTTTGTTCAAGCGTCACCGCTTTCTTTTTCTTTTTCGCACCAGTAGCAATAATACCAATCGAAGTCGTTGGTTTGTATTTTTCTTTATATCTAAAGTCACTAAGTCTTATAACAGGAATGTTCCCTTTGATACATTCTGACGGACTGGAAAAACTCAACTCGGATTTTGACTTATAAGAGAAACAATAAATGTAATTAATATATTCATTTATTTTGCTATCATAGTTATTCCTTATTATCGGATAGAATCCATGCCCAGACAATTCTAGCTCTTTTTCATAGTCTCTCTCGCATGCTGGATCCCATTTTCTATTGGATGATTTGGGTCTTGATCCATTAATTTTACCTCCCCTCTTGTTTGCTAAACTCTGTTTGACGTAGATATCGAACCTGTCTTTGTTTTGCTTGCAACAAATAGTTTGCATGGTTCTTCTACTTCCTTTGGAAGCCCCCGTTTTGAAGATGTCGGTCGCCACAGCTTTCTCCACCATTTCGTCTCCTCTCGGCATGGGCAGTCCCAAGCCACTCTCAACAGCTGTGAGCATGGGGAAATGAGGAATATCATCGGCATCTTGTTTATTCATAAAGTTCGTAACAAACACTTGAATCATATGTCTTATGAATCCCATTAATGGATAATAATCAAAATCTTGGTCGACAATCTCTGTTTTCATCCACTCTAAGAAATATGAAATAGAAACGGGGTAGTCTGCCTGATAGTCCATGATAACCTTAATGGGATGATCTCGAAAATTAGCCTTCCTGCCTTCTGATTCTCTTAGTCCACCATCGGATAGTTTTAATTCAAAAACAGTATCCATCGCAACATCTATTAAATCAGCAATAGTGGTCCAGTAAATCTGTTTGGTTTTGAATTCTTCTAGAGTTCCCTTTAAGAGCGTTGATTTTCCCAAAATATAATCTTCAATGTTCTTCGATTGTCCCCGCTTTAAAACTTTTGGCCCATCCCCATGCTGTGTAAGGAAGCTCACCCAGGATTCTAAAAAATCATTTGTAATTTTCAATTTTCCATTAACCCCCCGTGCCTTCATGGCGAAACTTCCAGGACTATAATCCATAGTAAATACTTTTCCTCTCTCTAAGAGTCTCTCCATAAAAGTTTCCCTCAAATCAACCACTTCATCCCTATTGAGATCCCTAGCTAAATTAATTAATGTCTCTACTGTTTTGTTATCGCAGTTTTGCGCAATGGCTTGATTGACTATTCTATCTCTTTCTAGTCTGGCAGCTAAGTTATCTCCGGCTAACACATCTGTCATTGTAGAGTTAAGCATTTTAGTAGCAAACCCGGCATATGTTATTTTAAGCTTTGCATAGGGCTTCTCTTCATCTTTCTCTATTGTGTGGTCGATCACCGCAAGATCTAAAATCATTGGAGAATCTTGTAAGATTGAATCCATCATCCAGTCATTGGTGATTTTTCCTTCTGCGTATCCTATTTTCAAAATCACTCTTGATCTATTCAATTCAGAATATTGATTTTTATAAATAGTTTCAGTCACACGAGCTGACTCTGTGTCAGTGTTACCCACATATGTTATGAGGTCTAAAACACTCCATTCAAACGCAGGGGTTGTCTTCGTCGCTTCTTTCGTATGACGTTTGATAAGTGACCCAACAGTTGGCAGGTGAATTGTCATTGTCACCTCCACATCATTTTGCGCGGTTGCGGGAGTCGTACCTTTAAAGGAAATGTTTAAAGCCTCCACTAAATAGTTAGTATTTGTGTCTGGATATTTCGCTCCGCAGGGATCCGTAGTATTGCCCTCAGTTGATTTCTTTGAGATTGTATTAGACAAAGCTAGTGGCAACGCTACCTCTTGAGCCCCTTCTTTTCTATAGATCATTTTACAAATTTGAAACTTAGTGGCTATTTTATCAACTGAATCAATATCTCTAAAGAACTTCCATGAAAATGGATGTCGTTTAAATGTATTCATTCCTGTTGCAATATTATAGATTCTTCCACCATAGGGAGTGTGTTTCTTATTGTGATTATATGTTTTTTGGCGTATATCATTCCTATATTTTGATGGAATACCACTTTTTCTTTCTAGGGCTATTAATAATTCTTGGGGAAGGTTTTTGTAAAATACTGCTCGTTCTTCCGCTGTCATACCTGCGGCGAGAGCTCCTGCGGTTATAGATCCTGATCCTGCGTTTTTGTTTCTATCTTTTAATCTATTTTTAATGTTATTAATAACTTCCGAAGTGCCCGCAGTCACATCTTGTCCGGCCAACAAATCAAGCAAGTGATCCCAAGATTTTGTAAAACCGCTTGGCCCTGCTCCGGTTAACTTAGTGGCTGGCATAAACTTCTGCCAATCTAGATTGATTGCTTGAAACGCTTCCATAGCCTCATCAGTTGCAAAATCAGTGCCACCTACTGCTTCTTTAAATGCTCCGCCCGAGATTTTGTTGTTTTTCTCAATGTAGTCCGCTAGCACCCACCTAATGTATTCTTCATGGACTGCACCAGTATAAAGAGTTCCAATATTACCAGCAGAGGCAAAGGGATCGCCTTCTTGAGTTTCAGCGAGATTCTTTATTTTTGCAAACACAATTGCTTGAAGCCCTTGCACATTTTGCCCTGTTGCTGTGTTCCTAAGAATTTTATTTAAATTTTCCAAGGGTTGTTGACCATTCCATCCGTCACGTCTTAAAGACCCAGCATAATCTTCAAATCTGTCGGCCGTGTTAAATACATCCCAGTTGCCCCAGGATTGATCAGGCAATTTTTTAAGCTGGCTTTTTATTATTTCTATTTTTTCTTTTGTTGTTGCCATTTAATTTCTCTCTATTATGGATTTGATATGCAGTGGGTTTAGTGGTATTTTTATTGTCTCTCCGGCTTTAAAGTGATGATCTGTCGGTTTTTTATTGAAAAACCCAATAATATGCCACAAAGAATAGTCCCCATAGTGATCATTAGCTAGTCTGATCATGGTATCGTTCCTTCTCCAAACATGATCCTTGGACGCATGATTATCGGCATTAAAGTTAACATATAATGCTTGAAGTGAATCGTAGGAAATTTGCTTGACTCCTCTTTGTTCAAATAGTTCATCATATGAATCAAAATTGTTAATCTTGGTAAAGTTTTTTATTTTTGGCACTTTTTGTTCTCCTGTTGTTTATGATGTTGGCCTGGTCAAAGCATAAATAGCTTTCTTTGCATTAGTGCTGTAGTTTTCTCGAAGCGACAGAGAAATTTTGAAAGATTTTGCAAAAAGCTTTCCATCATATTCAAAAAATCCAAGCCCTACATCGGGATTATATGTAACCTTGGTTAGCCAAAAAGGTCTAGCTGCCATTTTATAGTTTCCATATTGATCGCCATCCAAGCCGGCACTAGTCCAATCCTCTAGAGGATCGATTCCGGAATTGACCAAAAGAGGGTTTTCACTATCTCTGAGCAGAAGCTCGTTAAAAATAAGATTTGAAAACAGAACACCCACCCAGTTGGTTGCTGTCCTTTCTTCGAATTCTCCTTTAAATTGTTCGGCACCGCTGGTTTCTATAGATGACTTCTCTGTCGTCGGTGCGATAAATTTAAATAACTCTTGGAGTTTTGCATGAGATGCGATTGCGTCATTAATACTGTGACACACAACATCAAAGTCAAGAGTAAACTCTGCATCACTGGCTGGAAATCCATAAAAACTAGTTCTATAGTGACTGTCAAAAACTTCTTCTTTCGAAAACCCTCTTTTGAAAGAAACCGATTGAACAAATGGCTTGAAACTTAAACATCTGCGTGTGTCGGTTATGAAATCCTTATAGGAAGCCCGAGGGAAAATATAGATGTTGGCGTTTTTTTGATTAGAATATTCTCTCTCGGCTCCTTCTCCATTAACAGCTTTATATAAAAGTTCATATGAAAAACTATCAATTTTGGGAGTTCTACTCTTTGCTTTTTTGTTGTTGATTGTGATTCCAAATGGCCACCCACCGGCTTTATCATCGCTGGGACGCAAATCAAGCCCGGTGTTACCAGAATCATCCACGTATCCATCGCAAAGGTGATGACTTCGATTACCATCAAATTTGACCTGCTCATTGAACACAATGAAACTAAACGTACAGTCATAGTTTTTTGGAAAAAGTTTCCCATCATACTCAAAGAATCCATCTTCCACTACCACACTATAACTTATCTCTTTAAACACACCTTGTAAAGCGACTTCAAAGAGGCTCTTATAGCTAGCATCGCCGTCACCAGTGGTGCTTAAACTTTTAGTGCTCCCTCCGGAAATTAAATTGTTAAAATAAAACAAATGCCTCTTTGGAGTATATAGAGCCTTTGTGTTCCCATCTTTGCCCATGAAATCACTTGTCACAAAGTTTCTAAAAAGTTCTAACTTTCTTTTATTCAGTCTTGCTTCATTTATAGATGTTGCCGGCATTTTTATTTTTAAACTATAAATACATGCTGCTTTTATCGGGGCCAGAAATGTCTTTCCGGTCCAGACTTCTTTCTTTTCATGAAACTTCATATCATAGTCTATGGAGAAACTCTGAATAAAAGGTTTGAAAGCAACAACCCTCTTTGTATCTGGATCAGTTGCAACGTAAATCACCGCATTTTTTGTTTTCATGTATCGGTGAGATTTATCGGATCCAACTCCAATTTTATAATCCTCACCAGTATGACTCCAACTAGATTCTAATTTATCCCAAAATGGCATTATCTTGTCTCCATAATTACGTCCATAACAGCATCTGATAATGCGACACCATCGATGTAAACATTTACAATTGGAGTTGGGAAATTTATCTCAGGCATTTTAACATCTATGACTAATTTATCACTAGAGAAGACCGATGCAATAGCTGCGTTTTTACCCAAAACAACAGTAGATTTTCCACCCTCAACTGATCCTATCATAGTATTGCCACCCATAGCTGCACTGAGGTCTCCTGCGGCAGATTTTAGTTTCTTAATTCCACTAGCATAAGTTTCCATCCCAGCTCCAAGGTTACCTATAGAGTTCGCAAAGTTTGTAAAAGCATCGAATCTAAACCCTATGGTTGAAAGTGTCAAGGCACCCATCGCTCCTGCCAATGCATAAATACCACCAGCGGCATTATAAAAGGCCATAGGTGCTTCTGCCATAACAGACACAAAAGCGACCATCTGTTCGACGAGATATCCTATTCCGTAAAAGATTAGCGAGATAGCACCAGCAAGAAGAGCCAAAACCAGTCCAGCCAGCATTGCCTGTGGGCCCATAGTGTTTAACGCTGCTCCGAACATTCTCACTCCGCCTGCAACAACAAAGAATATTGCATAAAAAGGAGGAGACCGGGTTCTTGTCATTTGATACATTATATATGCAATACCAGCAGCCATCGCTATTAATAATATAGCTCCTCGCTTCATACTCAGATTCAAAATGTTTTGTGCCAAAGCTTGAAACATTAATTTAGCTGATATTTGACCGGCCCTCATTAGCCTAATGGGAGCCAGAAGCAATTCTCTTTTTTCGTACAAAATTGCAAGTTTTACACCAGCAGCGTAGGTAACATAACTAACTCCCAGTGCAATAATCACAGGCGCCAATTTAGAAATGAGATTTAAAACACCAACAAGAAGATGGATAAAGGGAGATAGTTCTAGGGCTGCTTGGGTGAAAGCCAACTTTAACTGCTCTATCGCCGGAACCAAAGCTTCTGTCAATTTTTTCATTTCTTCTTGCGTCTTTGCCGCAGCTGACATTTTGTCTTTCTTTGCAAGATATTCTGATGTGCTCATGTTTATCATTCGTTGAGCCTTTGCAACATCACCACCAGCAATTGCTTGAGCAATGTAAAGCTTTTCTGACCGCGACAAAGCATCGAAGTCTCCGACCCTTGATTTTATCTGTCGAATCATTTCACGAGATCTCTGCTCATCAGACATATTTAACATTCTCATGTGAGAAATTTGAGTTCCCAAGATTGCATTTAACTTAGCAGCTTTTTCAGCGCCTTTCGAGAATGTATCAAAATCTTTGGTCATAGCCGTAAGATCTGACACAGCAACGCCGGCTGCTTTGGCCTGTGCCGCAAGGTCCTTAAAGGATTCAACTGCGTTTCCACCTTCTAAAGCCAAGCGTTTAAATGAAGATTCAAAGTCACGAGACATCTCCCCAGCGGTTATTCCTGCTGCGGTACCTGAAAGAATTAACTCTCTGGTAAGTCGACTAGATTCATCAGCACCGGCTCCCATGTTTCTGTTAAAAATGTCAAAAAGTTTAGATGCATTTGCAACACCAATGTTTTTCAATCTAAAGTTCAATGTAGCTAGAGACTTCATGGCTGCTTCGCTCATTTCACCAAAGGCAGACATATTTTTAGCTAAATCCCCCAAAGAAATAGAAGCATCTTTCATTGTACCACCGGCCATGTTAATATTCTTGGTTACATCTACGATTTGTTCGTCAAATTCTCTTGCAAATCCGGTAGCTTTGGAGAATGATATTGAAGCTTGCTCTAAAGCGAACGCTTGTTGCACAATTACATCAAACAGTGATGCCACAATATTCATTGGGCTTGTCAATTCTTTGAATGAATTAAGGAGAGACTTAGATTTACCATCTACATCACCGGAAGCAAGATCCTTCATAGCCAATTGAAATTTACCAAACCCAGTACCAGCGAAATTAGAAGCCATTCCAAGGTTTTTTGCAAAGCTTTTTGTTCTGTCATCGATTTTATTCTGTGTTGTAAGAAGGTTCTCTGATTCACCCCGTGCCTGTCCGGTGAGTTTTTCAACTTGTCTTAAAGACTCAACAGTGTTCTCTTTTAAAAGTTGTGCTATTTTTTCTTGCTTCTCCGCAGTCAAAGCACTATTGTCATTTGCTTCTCCCATAAGAAGGGTAAATTTTGCCGTTTCCTTTACTAGTTTCTCCTTGGCAGCTGCCGATCCGTCCAAATTCTCTTTTGCCTGCTGCAGATATCCGGCTTGTAATGCCAATTTCGATAGAATCTCGGCGTTGGTCTTGGTTTGTGCTATGCTGGCTTGAAATTGTAGATCCATTGTTTCCAAAATTTCTTTTTCGATTCGTAACTTTTCTTTACGTCTCTCAATACCAATCTGCATGTCTTGATTAAGAGACTGAGAGGTTTCTAATTGTGACTGAAGATTTTGATCCGTTGTTATCGGCTCTGTTGGGTTTTGTCCGTCATTATCGTTCATTATACACTACTCCTCTAATCATTTGTAATTAGTTTTTAAAAAAAAATGCTTGGCGCTGAGGCCGAAGCATTATCTTTTGGCTTTTTCCGCCGCTTCCTTTTCTTTTTCGAATTCCTCAACAGTTCTTTTAAACCACCAGCCTCTTAAACCTACAGGCAAGCAATATAATTCTGTTAAAGACCATCCGCCATGATGTTTCAATAAGAAGAACTGCTCATAGACGTTCTCCATGTACTCATCGGTCAGGCCAAAAAAAGTCGGCACCAAAGGCCACCTCCAGTTCCTGTTCATGGCCACAGGACGGGCATTCAAAATCACCTACAATTCGTAAGTCTGGGGAGAGTTGATCGAACATCTTTCTGACATATCTAATCTCGGCTGAAGGGCAGTTTTCGATGAAATAATCAACGATATTTCTCTCGCTTCTTCCTTTAACTGATACAATGAACATCTTAAGTTGACTTGACACCATCGCACCTTCATTCTCTTTGTTTTTGGAGGAGAAAGCCTTAAGGATCTCTGTCTCTTCTTTACCGGTAAGAAGTTTAATCTCAACATCTATCTTGGAATATGGGGTTGTGATTATAAAAGTGTTGTTCTCTGTCAGTTTAACACTGTCGTCTATCTTCCCATGTGAAACAGCAGGTTCGTTTAAATCAAACTTATGTTTGGACTGCTTATCACATGCTGGGCATGGAACAGAAGTGTCATAGATTGGACCATAAGCGGAAGCTCTTGCGGATATCATGATAGCATTTCTATCTCCAACCAACAGATCTCTTCCTTTTATATTGTTATCCATAATCAAAGCATCAATTAGACGATTCAAAGCAAGACCTTTCTTCAAAAGAGAACGGTTTGTTAGGATGTCTTCGTGTTTTGCTGTCATGTATCTGATTTCGACAACATCTTGTTTGTGTAGCGGGTGTTCTGGTGGATAAAACTTGCCTTTTGAGGGAAGTTCCACAAACTCTGTCGGTGCGACAAAGTCGAACATCGATGATAGTTCATCAGAAGAGGAATTGCTTTTCTTTCCTTCTTCGGGGTTTCGTTTTTTCATTTTTACCTCTTGTTATTAAAAATTTATATCTAGAGCACTGTACCTAAATACCTTACCAAGTTCATCTTTTCGGTGAATGGCAAAATCATATTGCACTACCAGTTCATATTCAACAGCATCGGAAGAATCATAAGCTAAATCGCCAAATTTTACATCTTTTACGAGTGGGTTTGCCAATGTCCATCCTTCTGTGATTTTTCCATCGGGTGATATTTGCCAAATTGATAGATTTTGAGAAACTTGTTTTGCTGGGCCGAAATCTGCTTGACCTACTAACCCTCCACCAAAAGAATTTGCAATTGTGGAAGACTTTTCCGGAGTGGTAAGTTCTCTTATAGTATCACCAGCGTAGTCAATCGCATGTTTTCCGCTTTTAACTTTCCCTATGAGATCAGAAAAGTTTGTATAAGGAACAGCATATCCAGTGTTATTAATCATCTGCATTAGAAAACCAACTGTGGAGTGTCGACCTCTTTCACCACTACCATCAGGATCAACGAGTTTTATTGAAACGTCGTTCCATTTTGCAATGCCGGGATACTTAAATTCATGATTTAGCATTTTGTAGGTCTTATTATCAAAAGAAACAGACGGCTGTGTAACCGTCTTAACGCTTGTTAGAACAAGACCGCTAGCAATCGTTACAAAGAAACGATGCTTTTGCTTGATCTGTGTTTTACTTTCTGTCCACCATGACATTGTTTATCCTTATGATTCACCGAGTCCAAAGAAGGTGGCGCCCGTTGTACACTCTGCCCAATCATAGCGCAATCCAACTTCAATGTTTGAAAGATCATCGTTTTCATAATCCAAGTCTCCAAACTTAAGAGATTTGAAAAATGCTCCATGGAGTTTCCATTCTTCAACCGTGTCGCCTTCGTGGTTTAGTTGTGTTATAACGACTTGTCCAATTCCCTTCGAAGAATCGGCAAACGAACCCTTTCCGAGAGTTGCCGACGAAACACCATCGCCGGGTTTTTTTGGTATAATATAACCAGACTTCGCGACCATATCCAGAAAGATAGCTGTGGCGTTTGGTGAAACTGGATCAACCAAGGTCATGGAAATCTCTTGCCACTCAACTTTTCCTGGGTAGTAAAATGTATGGCCCAAATAAACATGCTTGCCTTCGGCAATTGTAAAGTTAGGCTTTGTAACCTTCTTTGCCCACCAAAGTACTTGTTGGGATGCTTTGCCGGCAGATCCGCCTTTATCGCCATCGTTGAGCCCGGTCATGCTAACTTGAAATCTAAAATTTCTTTTCGGTTCTGTGCTTGTGTTTTGTGTCCAAAATGCCATTATTAAGTTCTCCTATTCTTTTATATTAATTAGTTGGCTATGCGAATTCTGCGCCTGATCTCGTAATTACGAAGTCGATTGCAATGAATTCAATTGCTCTAGCTGGCTTTAAGAAGATCTTGGCATACATGATGTTGCGATCAATCAAGTCAGGCGTAGTGGTTGTCTCATCTAGAACTACTCTATAATCAGTCAAACCAAAATTGTTTTGGATTTCTGAAAGAATAGGTTCAACTTGTCCTTTAAATCTATTAAAGGTTGTTCGAACAGCTGGTTCAAACAATAGGTTTCTTGCAACATCTCCGATCTTAGATTTAATGTGAAGCATGAGACGACGAACATTAATTCTATCTAAGGCCGATGGTGTTTGTTGGAGTGTTTTTTGTCCGAAGATTACAACACCCTCATTTGGGAATGTTGCGATTGGATTGATATTAACTTCGTATAGCTTATCTCGATCTGAAGAGTCAAGTCTCTGGCGAGCTTGAATAACAGGAGGGCCAGAAGGTCCACCAAGATTTCCAAGTCCACCTCGGTTAAATCCTGCAGGAGCAAACCAGAGTTCTGAATTTCTTTCTGATTGAGCAATTGCTCCGAATCCTGCTACGGATGATGGAACCCATACACGCTCTCCGCTGTTAAGATTATCTTGAATTTGAACAGCAGGATAATAACATGCAGCATATGAAGTGTCAATTGATTTGTTTTTAACATTGGTGATGGCCTCTGAGACGGTTCCCAATCGCGATTCTTCAGTTGAAGTTGATTCATAAGAAGAAACATAGTCTCCTTCAAGATCAATTATTGTTAACATGTCTTTTCTGCTCTCCGCAAGATTAATCATCTTGTTTGTAACCAGTGCTTTTGTGAAGCCTGGAGCTATAAGGAGATTTGCTGGAACCAGTTCTGGATCAGATATGGAATCCAAAGCTTTGTGGATAGCATATTGTCTGTGGTTCCCTCTAACATTAAGTGTATCACCAATGTCCGTGTTTGCAAATGGCTCAATTTGTTTAATATCAAGTCCATCAAATCCTCCAAACAAAGGAGCAGCAAATTGTTTAACACCTAGGTCAAACAAAGGTTGGATTGTTCCACTGACTGCTGAGAATGAAAGACCTGCTTTATGAGAACCAGACTCATAAGTAACAGCTCCACCATCGATTCGAATGTCATCTAGAGAGAAAATGAAGGAATGTTCAAAATCTCCAGAAGGGCTGAATTGTTGTGCTGCGTATTTAGAGTTTATTGGACGAAGGTAATCACAATATCCCGGATCATTGACTGTAGAGTCTGCTGAAAGCTTCGGTCTTACACCGAAATGCACTTTGTAAGGATTAGCAGAGAAGCCCTGTGAGCCAGAAGTTCTCAATGGGATGCTAGGAAAGTGAAATTTAACAGCGTCAATGTTCGAATCTGATGTATTGAGATCTATTGCAACAGAACCAGAAGCCCCAAGAGGAACAGCCATGGAACCAGTCACAAAAGGACCAGCAAAATCAGCACCCAGGCCAGCGGCAGTAAGAGTTTTAAAACTAGCGTCTCCAGCAAGAACACCAAAACCTTTTGGCCGTCCGGGGCCAAAGAAACCAACAGGAAGTTTACCTTTCATTTCCTTAGATTTGTCGTAGAGTTCTACACGAATATAGTCTGATTGATTGGCGTGTTCACCATAGACCTTGTATTTTGCATCGGAGTCTGACCATGTCATGTACATGTCGCCAATTCTTCTAGAAATATAATTTGGAGAGCTCTTGTCAAAAGTTAGATTGGTGTAAGATTCCAAAACTTCTCCGGACAATGTAATGACTTTGAGACTGAAAGTTCCAAAGTTATAAATTGTAGGATTAGAGGGTGTCTTAAGATCTTCGATTGTAATAAGCACTTCTTTTTGAGTTTGCCCACCAGCTTGTAGACAAACCACGCGGAACAATTTTTCTGCACTTTTAGCATCATAATCTCCGGCTTCACCTTTGTGGTAATCTAAAAAGTAACCAGACTTTGCTTCTGTAGCGGCCATTCTGTTGTAGCCCCAGTTGCCATCTGCATCGCTGTTATCGCCTTTATGTAAAGGTATCAAAGCTGCGTATTGAAGCCCGGCGCCGGTTGATGTTACTTTATCAGCCAAGAAACGATCAAATGTTTCTCCGAGCCAATAGGACTTTACATCACTGCTGTCTTTCATTACACCAGAATTTGTTTTATAAGGTGTTGTGTTCAATCTATTGCGAATGTATTTTCCACTATTTTTGTCAAAGTTGAATGTAAGTTCGTCGGTTTTGCCTCCGGTGGTTGAATAGACCATAAGTTTATATTCATTTGTAGCAGAAGATTCAATCAGTGTACTTGCAGAAACATGGTTTGCACCGTCCGATCCGGGTTTGTTGCCTTTTAGTGCCAAGTAACCAGAATCACAATAAATAACTGCTGCGAGTCCGCCTTCTCCCAAAGTATTTGGTGTTGCGACAGCAATGGTTTGCTCGCCGCTCAACTCAACTGTTGCAAGTTTAAATAGAGTCGCCGCATCGCAGGTCATTTCAATTGTTTCGGTAGTTGAAATGTTAATGATGTCCATTGTCAAGCCTTTGTTGGCGAATGCAACCTGTGATAACATACCCTCACTAACGGCCAGATTAAAAGCTGTTTCTATTAGGGCCATAAATTGTGTAGCAGTGAGTCCATATGTGTGAATCTTGATAGCTTTTGGGCCATCCTTCTCTGCTGTTCCATTTTTTGCCGTGTCGTTGTTGTCAAACTCAAAAGTTACCTGAACAACAGTTGCTCTTTCAACAACAATCTTTTGCGCAGCATAATGTGAAACAACACCGTTTTTGGCTCCGAAAATCAAGGTTTTCTGTACATTTTTTAGTGCTTTTGAAGCGTCAATGACAAACAAACCATAGGCTGTTGAATTGCTTGTTCTGGTTTCAGAAGGTTGAGAGTTTGTCAATTGCCAACCAGCATATCCACCAGCAGCATTTACATTGCTTGATTGGTCACCCATCAAACGAACTACTGTAACCGGCGAGGTTTCAGAAGCAAGCCATGCTTGAGCAGCATAAGCCGCATAAGTTGGAGCAGAAAGGTTTGCACCATCTCTCCACACGTCACCTTGAAGTGAAGATCCACCAGGAACAGGTGTACCGAAGACTGCAACAAAATCGTCTAGGGATTTTACTTTGACTGGCTTCATACCAGGTCCTTTTCTGAATCTTCCTATGATAATTGGTCCATCAGCATCTGTTTGTGCTGGTAAAATTGATTGGTCAACTTCTGTCAGTTGAATACCGGGTGATATAAAATCAAATCTTTTAGGCATTAATAATTCTCCTTTAAAACATTATTCTCAATAAATAGTCCTGTAGTTAGTCAATAGACGAAATAATCTTTATTCCACCTATTTTCTTTTTTTCTTCTTCTGTTATAGCTCTTTCAGTGGGAATTTTTATTTCTACCACATTTTCTTTTTTAATAATCTTGGGTCTTTCTTCGTTGGTAGAACCATCTCCAACAATGAAGCCAAGTACTTTAAGCGTCACTTTTGTCTCAAATTTTCTTTCTTCCTGTCCTAAACTGCCAAGGTTGTTATTTTGATCAAATGATGGTTCCACAAAAACTTCAAAAATATTGTCATTTTTCTTCATGACAAAGTGGTTAATTTGGCCTGTTTTGGAAATGAAAGGTGTAACCATGTCGTTCATTTGCTGTTGATATTCCGATCGCAGCACAACAGAATACATTACCTTTACGTAAACAGGGATTGGAATGTAATATGTATCATAAACATTTATTTTAGTGCTAGATGGTACAAGATTTCCATTATTATTTTGTCTAACTTTTGCGTTTTTAAAGTTTCTAGTCTTTTCGTGATTCAAAACACTGATGACCTGAAAGGAGCCGTCTCTATAGTCTCTAGCTCCTTTGTCTAAGCTTTGAAGATTCGCTTGAATAGGGCCTTTAAATGTCTTGTCTTTTTCTAATGATGTCCTCTCTATGGAAACCAAGGGTAGTTTGATTTTTCCAACAGAATCTCGGAGGTCTCTGTCATTTTTTATCTGAAACGCTCGCTCGGTTCCTGTCCAGATCACTGGGACTTTATACATTCCATCGTTATTGGTAACATGTAGATTGAAGACTTCATTTACATGTTCAAAAACAGCTGTATCTATGTCTTCTAGGACCGGAAAGGTCTTTTTTACGTCAATATAGTCTTTACTGGGCATTGAATAATCCATCTCTTGCTCTTATACATTCGGCATGAATTTCAAACCGATGATCAACTTGACCAAACAAAAGCTTTGGTTCGTTTAATTTAACTATCTCATAAAAAATTTCTCCATACTTAATGAAGTCTCCTTCTCTAACAAAAAGATTTTGATCCTCGGTCAACCTTCTTTTGTGAAACATAACTTTTATTTTTGTGGCCTTATCAATGGCTATGTTTTCCATATCCATTGTCTCAATTCCTTGATATTCCACCAGAGCATAGACGCTAATTGGAGGCAAAAATGTTTTTTCAATGGCCTCACCATATAAGGGGTGATAATTTGTATGTTCCAGGTCCAAAGGAAAATAGATAACTTGTTGTCCGACCACTCGTTCGATAATTTCATCATTGACCTGTTTAACAAGGTCTCTTTCTTTTTTTCCGAAGAACATTGGTGGGGGTGGAGCAGATGGTTTCTTGGTTTTATTATCTTCTGACATTTATTTTCACCCTTATTTTGCTTTCGACCAAGTCTTCACCTTTAAGTTTTGAAGTTAGATAACTTTCAAGTTGGGCTACAAATCTTTCCGCAATTTCATCAATGCTAGCATCGTCCTTTAAGAATTTCGCTGAATTGTTCAACTTATTTAACGGATAATCATAAAACAAGCTTATTCCTGCTCGCATTTCTAATTCTTCTTCTTCATCAACTATCTCTTCTAGACGTCTAGAGGAGATATTTAATGTGCTTTCGCTCTCCATCATAATCACAACTGCACTGTGTGTGGAGGTATCAAGAGCATCTAAGTTATAAGCCAACTTGCTAGATGCTTCGTCATTGGTTACAATAAAGTTAATATAATCTGCCATGTGCCTGAAAGCAGCTTCGCGTAAGTTTTCCGGTATCTTTCCTATTATTTCATGGGGAAAGAAACCAAACTGATCTGCGAAAGCAATGTGGCTAAGAAATTCTCCGCCAAAATAATCATGATCTTCATGCTCTTCTTCATCGACATTCCACCAAGAGTCATCAGGGAGGCCATAATCTCGCATAACATTCTGGACACTATATCTTTCTGCTGGTATGATTCCATACTCTTCCATGGTGTGTTCTATTAGCTGAATGGGACCTTCATCATAATAATAATCAAACAAATTCAGCTTATCCATAATTCCGGGTAATGAACTCTCTAACCCATCCAAATACCCTGTATCATCACCTAGATCTGATCCGCTATATATCAATTTAATTTGCCACCTATTTTCTTCTTGTCTTGAGACAAACACGTTATCTGTCTCGGGAAGGCTATAATAAGCCTCAAAATGGCCATCGGCAGCATCAACCACCGCGTTTTGAACTTCTGAACCATTTGCTTCTGAAGGAATACTCATAATGAAAGTTACTATCGCTTTCCATTCATAAAATGGCTGTCCTTCGTGGTCTTCTTCTACTTCCCAATCGAAAGAGATAAGCCCACCACTGTGGTCATCAAAAATTTCGTTCAATCTTTGTCTCATTACTCCCGCACCGCTTTGACCAATTGTCGCTAAGACCGCATCTTCTATATTTTGATCATATCTGACGGAACCACCATGGAATTTTATATCTTTCGAGACTCTACGGAATAGTTTTGGAAGTGTATCTGCAACAGAATAGCCTCCATCTTGATAGCTGCCGCCGTATCTTGTAAATTCGGACATAAACAGTGTCCCATCATCTGCTTGAGAAATAATGCTATTAATTTCTTTCTTTTGTATTGCGGCCATCTTGCCGGCAACAGCGTCAATAAAGCCGGGATATCTTGGCCCATAGACTTTTCCTTGTGGAACAGCGATCCTTATTGGTTCTGAATTTTCATTTTTGTGAAAAGCTACGTTTTTTATTCTAATTCTGGAAATAGGAACCAATTCTCCACTTCCACCGCCAACCTCTGGGTCTCTCATCTTATCATAGAAGATCTCTTGATCATCCATGTTGTTTAAAGACTCTTGTGTTGGCGGGAACATTTTAAAATCTTTCGCCGGTACAACATAAGCAATCATTCCATTTCCATAGGCTTCCGAGAGCGAACATTTGTTGTACATATCATAACCGGGTTGTTCTTTTTTTTCACTTGGGAGTCTGTGGCAGTTTTGTGGATTGGCCTTTATAATGTGTTCGTGATCCGACATTCTAAAAACATCAATGGGGTGCCGAGAATAAATCACATAGTTTGGCACCACATACTTATCAATGTTATTCATAAGGTCATCCATGGAATCATTAACATAGTTTGAATAATTCTCAAAAGATTCAAAATTTACACCGACAGCGTTGAAGAGAAATTTTAAACTACCAGCGTTTTTTCTCCCAAGCCAATAAATTTGATTATCATAAAACTTCATTATTTTTCTGTATTCGTTTGCCGTGTGTTCTATATTTGGATCATTGATGTCGGCCGGTAGGCTGTATTTCACATCGGCTGGGAGTTCATCTAATTTACCTTCTGTTGCGGCAGTTGCGTATCTCTTGGCTGCTGTGAACATTTCTGCTCCAGCTTCTTTAGAAAGCTTGTCTCTACTGCCTTTTGCAAAATTAACAATTCCAGCCAGAACTTTTGGTAGGTTTAGGGTCACACTTTTTCTAGAAACGCCCAGTTCTCCCTTGCCGTTAATAAAGTGCGTTACTTTTGTCTTTGTGCAAAGGATCTTTCCATCTTTCGGAGAAGCAACATCCCATTTGAACTTTTTAAGAGCTTTCATCGTGACACCAAATGAGGTGGTCTCGGACATTGAAGTGAAAGGTTCAATAATCCTATAAGAATTGCCAAAAATGTTGCTAAAGGGCAGTTCTTCTATTGGTATTTCTAAGGCATCCATGAGGTGTCCAATTTCTTCCTCTGTTGCTTCTTTTATTTCTTGTTCTTCAAGAAATTTGTCCCAGTTCTCAAATAGTTTTTTCATTCTTTATCCTACAAATATTTTAAGTGGTGTCTCGGTCACAATAGCTTTTGCGCTATCAACCATTTCTTTGTCTGTGGCCAATAATTTATTATACGTCAATTCATCAAGGATTGTCTTTAATTCATCTCTTAGTGTCGTCTGCTCTTCCTTAGCCTGGCCGAGTAAATCAGACGCGTTTAAACTAATAGACTCTCCAGGAATCGGAACGTTTCCACCAAATTTTCCTCTTATCTGACCAAGCGTTTCTTTGCTCAATGCAAGAGCGAATCTTCTGATCCATTGCTTGCCGATCGAATTAATATTCTTAAAAGGAATGTTCTCAAATGGAAGAGTGTTCATGTTGTTAACACCCCTTTGGCCGTCGTCTTTTTCATCATTCCAGATGTCATTACTGTCAACAGTAAATCTAAACCAGAACTTATCAGGTGAAACGTTATCCGGAATAGGAAATAGTCTCAATTTATTATTGATAACTTCGTAACTATAGTGTGATGTTCGTGTATAGAGGTGATCCTCATAAGAAATGGCTTGTAGTTTGTTTTGCCACGCAGGGATTACCTGAAATGTTGAGTCATCTGCATATTGTCCATAGGTTTGGTTATCCCCAACAACATTAAGACCACCATAATATCCATAGAACCTCCACATCTGTCGAGGGCTTATATAATAAACATTGCGAATTTTAACCTTCTTATCTCCAACTATAGATGGGTGACTAGCTTCTACTGTTGCTTGAAGATCATAATCTTGTTGATCTGTCACCGTTGATATCGAAGCAGAATAGATTGTTTGCACACCACCAACTCCCGCTTCAGTTGAGAATTTGTTTCCAATCTTGAAAGCGATTTCAAAGTTTAGCTTGGGGTATTTAAGCTGGGCATGCGATGGACCACTCATAGCCTCCCCTCTGTGATTAAAGGAGCCGGTTGTTCCGCCGAGAGCAGACCCAAGAATATTTTTTGATTGATGAATATTAACGATGTAAGAATACTCTAAAACAGCATCTTCATAGTTTGCGTAGACATTTTGTTCTGTTAATTCTATATCTAAAACATCTCCGCCCAATCTTTTATAGGTAAAAGCAACCTGTGCGGCTGCACCGGATAGAAATTCTACCGATCCTGTGTATGCTCCAATTGGACATGCGTCCTTGACTCTGCTATAGGTACCAGAGGCTGGTAAAATAATCGCAGAAGTTTTTGATGTTGGCGATAAATTTGGTAAAGACATTCATGTTCCTCCGTGTCTTATCTAAATAGTTTAGATAAAGAGAAAGCCTCTATTTCATTACCTTCTTGTCTTTAGCTACCACTTTTTTCTTTTTAGCTGCGGATTCCGCTTTCTTTTTCTTAGCTGCGGCTTCTTTTGCAGCCTTCTCGGCAAGAGCTTTCTTTTTTGCTTCTTCAGCAACCTTTGCAGCCTCCGCTTCGGCAAGTTTCTTCTTTGCTATCATTCTTCGTCTACCAGACATAATAATCTCCTTAAAATTGTAAAATAATTAGTAATTTATAAATAAAAAAGCCCCTCACAAGGAAGGGCATAGATTGATAGGTTTAATACTACAGATCGTCAGGTTCCATGAAACCAGTTACACGAATCAATAGCTTTCCACTTGAAACAGCAACACCATCGTCAATTCCACCAGTGAAACTTTCAATGGTGAGATCTGCGGACAATGCTGCGCCTGTGGTGGTGTTTATCCCATTGTCAAGTACGACATCAGTGTGTTGCACCGCTCCTGCGGCTACTTGCTCGATATTAACAACAGTCGA
>Ga0080013_1003006_pt1 | contig 18597 bp, 3 predicted proteins | sample ETNvirenome_6_85_FD_69236 | JGI IMG/M metagenome (GOLD analysis project Ga0080013, IMG submission 69236) | Marine viral communities from the Pacific Ocean - ETNP_6_85 (SPADES assembly) (version 2) | ecosystem: Environmental > Aquatic > Marine > Oceanic | place: Pacific Ocean | collected 2013-06-19 | reverse complement strand
CTATTGTCCTTACATTCCTGTCATGGTACAGAGAACCATTGGTCCTAACGACTTCGCACCACGTGTTGGCTTGCTTACTCGTTATGGTGTTGTTGACAACATCTTCGGAGCAAATCTCTATTACCATGTCATACTTGTTCAGGGACTCGGTAGTGCGTTCACTCCAGCTTCTCAGTCAGTATACTTCTAATAGTACATCGCTGACTAAGCAGCAGTCGAGAGACAAATCACAGAAACAGCAGAGCGAAAGCTCTGCTGTTTTTTTTGTTTATTCTTCTTAACTATTTTACAAGCAGACTAAATATTAATATGTCGACAATGAATTATTTTAATTTATCATCGTTTACTCATGGTCTTTATAACCTAAGTGGAGGTGAATTTAGTAACACAGGAATACAACTCCCACATTATTTAAACAATTCACCACGTGCTGATGGTCGTGGTGGTGATTGGGGACTGAGCGCGCTTGATAATTCTGTACAATTATTAAACACCGGTAGAATTGGAGGATCTCCAGTAGTTGGTGTTTTATTTAATTATAAAGGCGGTAATGGAGATTCACCAAACAGTGCGCCAGTTACTGCTAGGACAATGAGATCACCTGATCACGCTACACATAATACACATATTAGATTAGATTCAGATTACCATAATAATACTTTTGCATTAGTTGCTTTAAACGGTATGACAGTTACATACACTGGTAAAGCTGGTACTATGCTACCAGTTGCATCAGGTTATAACCTAGTAGTTGGTCCAGATATGCGAAGAAAAGTACAAATGGGGTACATTTAAGACTAAATATTTATATGGCAGATTACGCATACACATACGATACAGGCTTATACATTACTGGAGATATGGGGAATCCAAACCCTATTAATGACTCACCACGTGCTGATGGCCGTGGAGGGATGTTCAGCCTAAGTGCATTAAATAACTCCTTTCATATTATATCTGGAGGAGTTATTACAGTTGATGGTGTAGATAGAGAGGTTGTTGGAGTTTTATTTACCTATCTTCCAGATGCTTCCGCTGCACCACTTCAATTGGATTATCACTGTCAAAACCCTGAAGGTGGGGAATTCGCTTCCCTTAGGTTTAGAGCCGCGTGGTCATTATTTAACCTTAATAAAGGCTACGATGGGCATACCATCGCACTTGTATGCGAAGATAACTTTACCGTTACTTATACAATTGCTCACGCCTCACGTACAGTAGCTCCTGTGCTTTGCGGATATAACCTTGCTGTAGGACCAAATCTACGTCGTAAGGTGGCATTGGGTTACGCTTAATTAACTATCACGATCTGGCTCGACTATCACCTTACCGTTATCATCTGTCATATTAGAGACATTTAACATATGTGTATCTTGTCGTTCGCCAATAACCATCCATGATACATCTGCTGTGGAGCCCGGAACGCAACTTTCAACAGTAACAATATTACCAGATACCCGCGCCCTAACGGGATCCCACGTGCTCTCATTGTTAGCAAAGGCTCTGATGCACCTGTTCAACGCAACAAAAGTTCCTTCTGTCATGTTAGCGCAGCTATCTATATTAATATCTGCTGTACCTCCTGTTAATTGAACTACCCCACTGTATATATTATCTGCTTGTGGTCCCTCTATAAATGAATGAACTAATCGCTTAGTAGCTGATAAAGCCGGTAGTGGGTGAACTATATTAAACGAACCACTAGCTTTAGTTATACTACCTCCAAAGCATGCATTACCCAATCCAGCAACCTCAAGACCATAAGCACCACTTGGTAGACCTCCACCTATCTTTACCTCCCCACCATAACCACCATTACATAATGTCATAGCCCCGACTCCCCCAACTGCAAATCCTAACTTATCAGCTTGGCAACTGAATACACCGGTATTAGTATCATGACCAAAAGAAAATTGTGGAGTGCCTCCACTATTAGTAGTTGGTGAGCCTAATACTTGCCCATGAGCGCTTATGTCACCAACTACAGTTAGCTTTGCACCTGTAGCTGCAGTGAGACCAATACCAACACTTGCATTTGAATATATCTGCATCGCAACTTTGCTAGCATCAGCACCTTCTGATGGCATATCAGTTAAGAATTGTAAATGACCTTCTCCACCTGATGGCCCAGAAATAGCCCGAATAGATGCCATGACTCCCGGTGTATGATCAGTTGTGTCACCATTGTAAAACTCTATACCACCAGCAGGACAATACCAACCTGTTTCACCTGTTGATGTTAGTCGTAAAACACCACCACCACTTGTTCCTGCCGCTGAAATTTCTAAACCTTTTTGAGGTGCAATTGTACCTATACCAACATTACCAGCAAAGTAATTATTATCAGGACCAGCAGCGCTAAGACTACCACTGGCGCTTATATTACCGGCTACAGTTAGTTTTTCTGCTGGTACTGTTGTACCTATACCAACATTACCCGCATTGAAATAAGTAGGATTACCTGCATTACTAGTGATTCTGGTGTTGATGCCTGTCGCACAGTATAGTCTAAAATCTGCGTTCCCGTTGGATACACTATCAATCTGCAACTCAGCAACTGTACGTCCACTGCTTCCTGTTGAACAAAGTATTATCCCATCGTCACCTGTTCCGGAACAGATCTCAAGACTTTTAGCTGGTGCTGTTGTATTAATACCAACTCTATTATTTGCTGCATCTGTAGTTAGAAGTTCTGTATTATCTTCTGCCATTATATGAACATCAACATTTTCATTTGTATTGTTCAGAATAATCTTACCTGTACTTGCTTCATATTTTAGCGCAGACTTCCCGCCAGCAACTAAGTTAACGAGATTAGTATCAAATCGAAGATATGTGTCACCGTCACCATTATGATACAGGTACTGATTCATACCTATGCTTCCAGCTACATCTAGTGCATAATCTGGCGCGTTTGTACCTATACCAACTCTATCAGTTGATGCATCAGTGAATAACAGATTTGCCTCAGTATCTCCTTCTACTCTAAAGTCTACATTCGCTCCTGCTTCATTAAAAGTTATTTCGCTTACAGTATCTTGAGAAAGGTCTATAAAGTTAACACCACCGGCTTGAATGTTTATGTCGTCGTCAGAAAAATTAATGTATGTATCACTGTCACCCTTGTGAATAATGCATTCGCCAACATGAATGTTACCGTTAAAATAATTGTCAGTAACATTTGCATTACCGAAAGACATTGTATTGTCACCGCATGAGCATGCACAATAACCAATTACAGTCGTGTTTTCATCTAGCTCAGAATTTCCTCGGGTTAGTGCTCCTAAATATGTACTGTTATCTGGGTGTTTTAGAGTACCCATGCCGTTTGCTAAAAATTGACCAGCAAGAGTTCCAACCGCAACAGAATTAGTACCGGTAACACTATAATACAAAGCACATGAACCTATTGCAGTAGTATTATCCCCCCTACCACTGTAACCAGCTTCATTGCCCAAAAATACCAGATGGTCTCCAGTTGATTGATTATAACCAGCGCGGCAACCAATCATAGTATTACTAAAACCGGATGATTGATTGTACCCTGCTTGATAACCTATCGCTATATTACCGTTAGAAGTTGAACTATCTAATGCTCTAAATCCTATTCCAACATTGTGTCTACTAGATGTACCAGCCTTAGAAGCACAAAAACCAATTGCTACGTTAGCTTCACCGCCAGCATTAGCATACATAGCACAAGTACCAACAGCAACATTGTCGCCGTTTGTAGTAGCTTGCATTGCTTGATGACCAATTGCGGTGTTGTCATTGGCGGTTGTCAAAGTACGTAGTGCACACCAACCCATACCAACGTTTCGATCACCTTTAGTAACTTTAAATAATGACTGAGCTCCCACTGCTGTATTATGGCAACCATCAGTATTTGAGCATAAAGCCAAATAACCAACTGCAGTGTTAAGATTACCAGTAAGATTATTATAAAGCGAGCAGCTACCAACTCCAACGTTACACGTTCCGATAGTAGTTTCATATAATGTTTGATAACCAACCGCTGTGTTAAATCCTGTGCAGTTAGATTTATAAAGCGCCCCATTTCCAACAGCTGTCTGACAACCACCAGTAATATTACTATAAAGCGAGCTGGCACCAATAGCTAAATTCCCATCACCAGTAGTGTTATAATACATTGCTTGGTATCCGAAAAGAGAATTTGATGCCCCGGTTGTCAGCAGTCGATTAGCCTGGTATCCAACAGCTGTATTATAATCTCCACCAGAACCAGCACACATAACCTGCGCGCCAATTCCAACGTTCTTGATACCATCGCAATTTTTAAACATCGCGTGGTACCCCATAGCAGTATTACAACCACCAGTTGTCTGACATATTAAAGCGCATCCACCAACCGCAGTATTTAAAGCAGCTGTATTTTTATATAAAGCACTAGTACCAACAGCAGTATTATCTCCCCCAGTTTCATTACATATTAAAGCAGCGTAGCCTACAGCTGTGTTGCGGCTAGCAGTGGTATTCTTATGTAGAGCGTACATTCCAACTGCGGTATTAACTGTACCGGTTAGGTTGCATCTACTAGCTAATGCTCCAACTGCAGTGTTGTAATAACCGGTTGTTTGAGCATTTAAAGCCAAATCACCAACAGCTACGTTATAACTACATTTATTAGAATATAACGCTTGCATGCCTATAGCGACGTTAGCATCACCATGAATATTACTATACAGTGTACCTTGACCTATAGCTATGTTCTGGGTTGCTGTTGTCGCTTGTAATAAAGAATGGTAACCTACCGCTACATTATTACTCCCAACAGTATTGGAAAACAATGAGCATGCACCAAGGGAAGTATTTTTCTCACCGGTAGTAGTCTTATTACCTGCTGCATGACCAACTCCAGTGTTATAGTCCGCTGTTGTTTGTGCACATAAAGCAGCACAACCCACAGCAGTATTATGAGTACCACTAGTATTACACAACAGAGCATATGTACCCACACCAGTGTTACCACTCGCTTCATTTTCATGTAAGGCACACCAACCCACAGCAGTATTATTATGCCCGGTTTGATTATCTTGTAGAGTATGATTCCCTATAGATGTATTATAATAACCAGTTGTATTGCTTGACTGTGCTAAATAACCAACAGCAGTGTTTTGACCGTATTGTTGGGATTGTAGAGCATAGTATCCTACTGCGGTGGCCTGCCTCACCGTGTTGCCATCCTTCATCGCATATCTACCTACCGCAGTGTTATAACTACCTGATACGTTATCTTGTAAAGAATTGGTTCCAATAGCAACATTAGAAAACCCTCCTGTATTGCTCTTCATAGCACTATGTCCTACAGAGGTATTGTTACTAGCATTAGATACACATTGACTTGTGTAACCTATCGCAACATTACCGGAACCGGTTACACTACTCTTTAAGGACCCGAAACCTATAGCTACTTCTCCTTCACACAGAGCATTTAAGTTTAGTGCATTGTGACCTATAGCAATATTCCAAGGACCGGAAGTAAGACTTGCACCGGCTCCCTGTCCTAACATGATATTACCATTAGCAGCAGTAACACTTCTTCCAGCACAAAAACCTATACCAACATTACCATAACCTGATACGTTCGCTGCACCTCTTAATGCGCAAGAACCAACGCCAACATTACCATATCCTGTTGTAACACAACGTAAAGCACAATAACCTAAAGCAGTATTATCATCAGAAACATTGCAAAATGCAGCTTGGTGGCCCAATGCTACATTTTTGTCACCACCGGTATTGTAATACATTGCATTATGCCCTAAGGCAACATTCTCACAACCAGTAGTATTAGTATACATTGCACCATATCCGACAGCTGTATTATAACAAGCATACTTTGAGCTTTGCAAAGCACTGCCACCTACAGCAATGTTATAACAACCACCGCAAAGAGAATTCAGAGAACCATACCCTACACCTATATTACCAGTCCCGGAAATATTATAATACATCGAGTTTTTACCTAGAGCAGTATTATAATTACCTACTGTATTTTTATATAAAGCCCAACTACCAAATGCAGCATTACAGGTACCTGTAGTGTTACTTTGCAATGTACGCTCTCCTACAGCAGTATTGTTATCACCGGAAGTATTATTTAACATTGCACTACTACCTACTGCAGTGTTATCGCTTCCCGTATTTGCATCCAAAGCAGCATATCCTACAGCTGTATTGCAGTGACCACTAACATTACTTTCTAATGCCGATCTACCAACAGCAGTGTTCTGAATACCGGTGATATTATCTAAAAGTGCCTTCATTCCAACCGCTGTGTTATTATTAGCATTGCTCACCAAAAGAGCTTGATCACCTATTGCAGTATTATAACTTCCGGTGATGCTAGAGAAGAGGGCTCCACATCCTACAGCTACATTACAGCAACCAATTGTATTTTTATTAAACGCCTCATAGCCTACAGCTACGTTAAAACATCCACTAGTATTGTCACCTGCAGCTCCGCAACCAACAGCAACATTACGATAACCAGATGTAGTATCCTCCATCGCCTTATAACCCACAGCCACGTTGTCGTAACCATTTGTACTAGTCAGTAAAGCATGCACTCCTAATCCGGTGTTGCGATGACCTGTTGTATTACCACACATCGCGCATTGACCAAGTGCAGCATTAGTAGTACCACTAGTATTGCATAACATAGCATACATTCCCACTGCAGTATTATTACTAGCATTACTTTGGTGTAAGGCACAATGACCTACCGCAACGTTTTGTGCACCGGTAGTCATATCTTCTAAAGCATGCCCACCTAAGGCTAGATTATAATAACCAGATGTATTAGACATTAATGCTTTATAACCTATTCCAGTGTTGACGTTACCTGCCCAGTTATCCCTTAGAGCAAAAACTCCTATAGCAGTGTTATTACTGGTGGATATATTACTATACAACGTGCACAGTCCTACAGCAGTATTACAATTACCAGTAGTATTGTTTTTCATTGTGCAGAAGCCTACAGCTGTATTACAAGTACCGGTTGTATTTGTAGTAAGTGCAGCTGCACCTACTGCAGTATTTGCAACCGCAGTTGCTTGTTGTAACGCTCCATATCCAACTGCTGTACTACCGTCAGTAGTAGTGTTGCTACAAAGGGCAAATGTACCTACTGCAGTGTTTAAACTAGAGCTGGTGTTCTTCATTAGAGCGGAACGACCAATACCTACATTGTAACCACCGTCAGCGTTGGTGCAAAGGGCATATGCACCCACTGCAGTGTTATAAATAGAATCGCTTGTGCATAAAGCATGCGCGCCTATCGCTGTATTTTCTTTGCCGGTAGTATTCGTACGCAATGCATAAACACCAAGTGCAACATTATTAGTACCAACAGTGTTATATCTCATAGCATGAGTTCCAATTGCAGTGTTGTCAGCAGCATTAGCAGTGTATAAAGCACATACACCGATTCCTACATTACAACTTCCAGTGATGTTAGTATACAACGATGTATGACCCACTGCAACGTTCTGAGCACCGGTAGTATTAGACACTAATGCTTCACGACCCATGGCAACATTACTACCTGCTGTAGTGTTGCTGCATAAAGATCTCCATCCTACAGCAACATTATTACCACCGGTCGTATTAGAACATAAAGCACAAGTACCTACAACGACGTTGCAACTTCCGGAAGTGTTTGAGACCATGGCAAATGAACCGACAGCAACATTATGGGCACCTCCATCATTATTAAGATAAAGAGCTTGTCGACCAAGTGATGTGTTACCACCGCCTGTATTAGTATAGTTTTGAGATGCGTAACCAACAGCAGTGTTGTAAACTCCGGTGGTATTACAAGCTAACGTATATGCACCAACAGCGGTATTATCAGCAGCAGTATTTTTATATAGAGATAAATAACCAACAGCAGTGTTTTGATTTCCGGAGCCTGTATACATCGCGGTTGTACCAACTGCGACATTATAGCTGCCACATGTGTTGAGGTGCAACGCGGATTTACCTACACTAGTGTTATTACTACCAGTATCGGTTTTGTGTCCTGCCGTTGAACCTAAACTCGTATTGTTATTACCTGTGGTATTAAAGTAACCAGTATAAAATCCTAAAGCAGTGTTATTATTACCACTACTATTGCTTACAAGCGCTGCATACCCTACACCTGTATTATAATGGGCAGTGGTGGTGGTCGTCAAAGCAGCTACTCCTAAACCAGTATTAAAACACCCGGTGGTATTAGATAGCAAAGCTCTAGCACCTACAGCTACATTACATACACCTTCGGTATTACTATACAACGCCCCGTTTCCAACTGCAACGTTACTATATCCAGTTGTATTAGCCTGCAAAGCATTTCTACCTACAGCCTCGTTGCAATAACCAGTAGTATTATTAATCATCGCACCACATCCAACAGCTGTATTATAACAACCATAAGTATTTTTACATAGAGCGTAACTTCCTAGAGCTGTGTTTGCCGGCCCGGTAACATTTTTGCAAAGAGCTCTAAAGCCCATGGCTATATTATCGTTGGCGGAAGTATTGCTAAATAGTGAATAGCATCCAATACCAATATTTCGTCCACCGCAAGTATTGCTATACAGTGAATTTACTCCAATACCTATATTATAACATCCGGTAGAATTTGTACGTAAAGCCTCTGTACCTATACCAATATTAGCCACACCACAAGTGTTGCATTTTAGTGTTTCAGTACCAATTGCTGTATTATGTCTTCCTTGAGTGTTAATAAGTAGCGCGTTATGTCCAAGAGCTACATTACTGTATCCAGTTGTATTGTTACGTATTGTTTCATTACCTACTCCAACGTTATTGTTAGCAGTCACATTAGCAAATAATGAACAAAAACCAACAGCTAAATTACCGGTTCCAGTAGTATTACAAAATAAAGCACAGGCTCCAATAGCTGTGCTACAGCTTGCAGTAGTATTTTTATTAAGCGCTTGGTAACCTAAAACTGCGTTATATGCTCCAGATGTGTTGCATGCAGCTGCACTCTTACCTACTGCAGTATTTGCGTTAGCACTAACATTCTTACGTAAAGTCGATTCACCAATAGCTGTATTATTATGACCTCTTATATTATCTCCCAACGCAGCATAACCTAATGCAACGTTTTGATAACCAGATATATTATCATACATCGACTGATAACCTATAGATGTATTAAAGTTTCCGATGGTGTTGAGGCGCATTGCGTCCGACCCAAATACAGCATTTCTACAACCCGCTGTATTAGCATTAAGCGCGTTTGTACCAATTTTAGCATTAGCGTTAATATCACTACAATAACCCTGTGAACTAATACTACCACCTACAGTAAATCTAACTGATGGATCATTTTCTCCAATACCTACACATCCATCTGAACTAACTGTTAATCTTTCTACCCCATCTGTTACTATTGAAAGTCTATTGGGACTACCGTATGCCTTATACCCCCAATAATTACCTGTGCCCGTGTATAAATCATGGAATATAAAACCACGTTTATTTCCATTCATACCGGCCAAAAATCCGCTATCTTGAGCTAGAACGTTGCCCTCCACATCTAATTTTTCATCTGGAGTGATGTCCCCTATACCAACTTTACCAGCAAAGTAATTACTATTAGGACCAGCAGCACTAAGACTGCCCATAGCACTAATGTTACCAGCTACTGTAAGTTTTTCTGCTGGTGCTGCTGTACCAATACCAACGTTACCACCGTTTTCAATAGCAATAGAAGTAGATCCAGAACTATTTTTAATGTATTGTATACCAGAAGTACCAGCTGTCCAATCATTAGTATAAAGAGCTGTTCCTACAACTAAATTAGTGCTAACTTCAGCATCTCCAACCACGTTAAGTTTACGCGCAGGTGCAATTGTACCTATACCAACTTTGCCAGCAAAGTAATTATTATTAGGACCAGCAGCACTAAGACTACCACTAGCGCTAATGTTACCAGATACAGTGAGTTTTTCTGCGGGTACTAATGTACCGATACCAACAGTCCCATCATCTCTGAAGTAGGTTGCTGTACCAGCAGCCGTAGAATTATTAGTTGCAATATGTAAATGGTCATTAACCTTAAGTGTTGAGCCGGTACTCCCGGTATCACTAGCATACATATCTAGATAAGTTGTACCTGCTTTTTGTAATCTAATTTCTCCCCCGGAACTTCCATCAACATCTATACCACCCCAGCCAGAGCTGTTATAAACATCTAATTGTACCGATGGTGATGCTGTACCAATACCAACCCTACCGTTATCATCAAATATAATATCGTCTCCATTTCTATCTATGAAATGAGCAATTGGCTGTAATCCATCTTGAGCTACAAATAGTGCAGGACCCGTACCAGAATTAATAACTGACAATGCAGATGTAACCGTGACAGCGGTATCTATATAAATTAAATCACCATGGACGCTTAAGTTGCCCATGACTGTGGTATCGTTAGAAAAGTAAGCGCATCCATCATCCCGGATCTGAGATATTAACGTACCAGCGCTATTATAAACTACCAAAGAACATGAACTATCATTATCAGTACAACCGCAAATAGCTAATTTACCGGCCGGTGATGTAGTACCTATGCCTACAAAACCTGTTGAAGTTATAGTAAGTCTAGGTGAAGTACCGGTTACATCTATTTTAATATTGCAATCACCTAAAACTAGATTGTCTGAAGAGTCCATCTTAACCGCATCAATTACACCCCCAGAAGCAGTTTCTGTTTGATATCTTCGATTATTATCTATTCTTATATCTCCTCCCTCAACATGTAGGAACGACTGTGGTGTACATGTACCGATGCCAACACAACCAGCGAAGTAGTTACTATCACTACCGGCGCTCAATCCACCAGCAGCGCTTATTCCTCCAGCAGAGGTAATGTTTAAGTTTTTATTTGCCATCTAATTATATTTATTTAAATTACATCTTACGTATCATTGCCTGTAGTGTGTAAGAACAACCACAACCGGCTTCCATAGCTTGAGCTATAATCGATCCATGCACAGAATCTATAGATTTCTTACCGTGTCCGGGTGTATCAGACGTGGTAATAAAATCTCCAACATTAATATCCCCTGTAACTAGAACAGGCTCAGCACCTAATACAATAGGCTGACATACACCATTTTGAGTTACCCCAAATACGTTCTTATCATTACTCTTGGTAGATAATTCTAAGTTACCACCACAGCCGATAACTACCAACGAGCCTGTTGGATATTCGGCTAATGTTGGGCTAGCTGCTTTTTCCTCAAAATAACCACCTGCTATAACACAAGCAAAATAACCATTACCACTAGCACTAATGTTACCAGCTACAGTCAGGGTTTCTGCTGGAACTCCTGAAAGACCTATACCAACACAACCGCCCCATGGGGCGATTAACACTTGCGCTGCTTTAGTATCTGCGCCTTTATTTTCAATAGACAGTTGAGTTGTTAAGTTATAATCAGTACCGGCTCCCCAAGTTGCTGTTTGTAGTGATAATTTTCCAGTCGAACTATAACTAGGTGATCTCTCACCTCTTACTGCACCCCCGGCTTTATTAGATTGTGCAGTTTCCCCTAACTCTACAATACCAATATTACTACCATCTGTGCTTCTAATACTACCAGCGACATCTAATTTTTTTGTAGGCGCTGTTATACCTATACCAACACAACCAGCAAAGTAATTATCATCACCATAGATTGAGCTAAGAGTCTTTACACAAGCACTACCATCTACATGAAGGCATGTTGTAGGTGATGCAGTACCAATACCAACTTTACCCCCATTAAAATAACTGGTACCGTCACTGTGTATAACAGCTTTTGTTACACCACCGCTATTATTAAGACAAACCGTTCCGTCGTCTGACGCGTTTCCTACTATAACTGTTTGTATTCCTGATGAATTTTGTGTTGCAACTTCACCTCTGACTGTTAATTCTTGACTTGGTGTATTAGTACCAATACTAACGTTACCTTCGAAATAGTTATTAGATCCTGTAGCACTAAGACTTCCACTAGCGCTAATGTTACCGTGTACCGTTAGTTTTTCAGCAGGTGCTGTTGTACCAATACCAACTTCACCTGCAGAAGCGGGTAAGCCTGTGCTTATAAGTACAGTCTCTTCACTACCATCAACTCTAATAACATCTACTATAGCCCCGTAACCATCATCTGATTGGATAATAATATCTTTATCATCTTGTCTGTTTAATATGAAAAGATGACCGGTGTCGTTATCTAACGTTGCATTAGTACCATTATGACATATTGTAAAATCTTCACTAGAACCGAACCCAGCTTTTACATTATCAGCAAATCGGAAGTTTTTTTCAACACAAGTATTAACACCACTTCCATCCAAGTAGAAATATGTAGTTGGAGAACCAGTGCTGTCATCAGCTTGAAATCTGATATCTGCATCAGCAGTGCACTGCGTAATGTAAAGATTACCAGTACCGTCAGCGGCAATATTGGAAGCACTACCATCGTGAAAAAGCTGTAAATCACCACTGTTACCTAATCCTATCTTACAACTATCTGGCATTGATAAACCATAACCAGGTATAATACTACATCCAATAGCTACTCTGTCACCAAGGTAACTATACCCAGAACTAGCACTTAATGATCCACTAGCACTTATGTTACCGTGTACTGTTAGTTTTTCTGCTGGTGCTGATGTATCAATACCAACATTACCTACTGAAGCTATATTAATTTTTTCTGTATGGTTGTTATCTCCAAGAGTTAATAAGTCACTACCATTTTGATTTACAAGAGTCGCTAAATTACCCGCACTATCATATTGGACATATCCTCCATTGTTTTTTGTTACAATAGACCCATTAACCATTAACTCTTTGATTAATGAAGTATATCCAATACCTACATTACCAGAACCGTCAATAGTCATTGCCCGAGAACCACAACTTTCAATTCTTAGTTCAGAAGATTGCAAATAAAGAGTTTTATAAGCAGAAGTATTTCTATCATAAGATAAAATTCTAGATGCATCTGCATATTGAGCATCTACAGAGAACTCTAATCCTGCACCATCTCCATATATATGTAACTGCTGATTTGTGTGTGGGGTAGATGTACCAATACCGACATTACCAGCAAAGTAATTACTATTAGGACCAGCAGCACTAAGACTACCACTAGCACTAATGTTACCAGCTACAGTAAGCTTTTCAGCAGGTGCTGATGTACCTATACCAACTTCACCTGCAGAAGCAGGTAAGCCTGTGCTTATAAGCACGGTCTCTTCACTACCATCAGCTACAAAGTAATTAACTACATTACCATACCCATCATCATTTTGAATGCATATATCTCTATTATCAGCAGAGTTTCTGAGAACAAGGCTTCCTGTAGCACCAGCTATATAGTTATCAGTTCCATTATGCCTTATTTGGAGATCTTGACTATCTCCAAACATAGCGTAAGCACCATCAGGGAATACTGTCCACGGACTTGTAGTTGAGGATCCGTCTAAGAAGAAATAAGTCTCATAACCACCAGAACCGTCATCTGACCGGAATATAACGTCTTTATTATCAGCAGCGTTAGTAATGTAAAGATCTCCTGTATTATTAAAAATAGAAGAATCAGTTCCATTATGACATATTTGCAGATCACTCCCATTTCCAAAACCTAATGTGCAGCTATCAGCTAACATTAGAGAAGAGGTTGGATTGGTTGATCCTATACCAATAGCAGTACCGCCTCCGGATATAAACATTCTTGTAGTATCGCAAGTTTTTATGTTTATAGCCCCGCCAAGAATAGAACCAAAACAAATCGCGTTACTAGTACCGCAGGTTTCTAAAACTTGAACACCACCGGGTCCTGTACTGTACATACGCCATGGCCTTATTCCTTGGCAGTCTCTTACACATAAACCACCTGCGTGAGTAGTAGAAACGTTAGTAATAATAGTACTTGATGAACATATAGTATCCTTTGCACTAATGCTACCTGATACAGTAAGTTTTTCTGCTGGTGCTGTAGTACCTATACCAACCTTACCATCGCCCGCAATTCTCATGCGCTCTGCATTACCCCCTCCTCCCGGGCCAGTGAAGAACTTTAGATTCCCTCCCCAATTAGCGTCATGGTCAGATTCTATTTTAGCAACATAAGTGTCAGTGGAGGCTGAAGAGGTAAAGCCGAAATATCGAGACTCACCATCGACTCCGAGTATAGTTATGTCACCTCCTGTCACCTGAAGTGACGTACCAGGGGCATTAGTGCCTATACCAACATTACCAGCAAAGTAATTATTATCACCTGAAGCACTTAGACCACCGAATGCACTTAGACCACTGCTATGTTGACGTAACAGACTGTTACCTAATGTATCACTATCAGACCAAAGAGGTATATAATTAGCTGTACCCGACCCATCAACACTACTCGCACATGTCTCAAATATATCTGCTAAGTCACGACCAGCTGAGACAAATCCGTTTGTTGTTGCTGCAGTACAAATACTATTAGCAGCACTTAAAGAACCAAAAATACCAACACCGGTATTTGTTGTCCCTAGCTTTTTAGAGGCATTGTAGAAAAGATTTACTGCTGCAGCAGTGGAAGCAGTAATCATATCATTACCACTTTTATCTTCAATTTGAACAGTGTTACCAGATCCAGGTCTTATATATAAACTTCCAGGTCCATCTTCTGCTGTTACAAAACTATGCGTACCATTGTGATAGATTTGTAAATCTTTATGGTTACCTGCTGTTATTTTACCGCTATCAGGTACGTGTACTCCTCCTGTTGCACTTAACGCTCCTAATGCGCTTATGGTGCCAGCTACAGTAAGTTTTTCAGCAGGTGCTGTTGTACCAATACCAACATTACCGTTCCCGTTGACCCGCATTTTTTCACTAGCTGCAGTCTGGAAAATTATTGGTTTACCACCAGTATCATCATTATCGTAATCAGATTCAATGTATAGAGTATCTGCACCTCTTATATATGCGGATGCATCATCATTAGGAAATAGTATTTGATTACCACCTATGCATACATTACTAGAAAACCTGCCACATGTCGCATAAAGAAACCCACCTGCACATATTGAATTTCTAGCGCTTATAGCACCAGCAACTGTAAGCTTATCATTCGGTGCTGTTGTACCAATACCAACATTACCGCTAGATAAAATTCGCATGCTCTCAGTATTATCAACTCTGAACTGTATATTGGAACCAGCATACCCATCTCCTTTATCGGCATCAAATATCATCGAGCCACCAGCACCGTCAATGCTTCCGTAAATGCCGCTAGGTGAAGAATCCTCAAGGCGAATTACCGGGTCGGTAGATTTTATGTGTAAATCTGCAGCAGGGCTATATGTACCAATACCAACTTTACCGTTATCATCAAATACAATATCACTTCCGTTTTTATCAACAAAATGCGCTATTGGCTGTAATCCTTCTTGAGATACAAATAGTGCAGGACCCGTGCCAGTGTTAATAACTGATAATGCTGATGTAACAGTTACAGATGTATCTATATAAATTAAATCACCATGGACACTCAAGTTACCCATCACAGTGGTATCGTTAGAAAAGTAAGCGCACCCGTCATCCCGTATCTGAGATATTAACGTACCAGCGCTATTATAAACTACCAAAGAACATGAACTATCATTATCAGTACAACCGCAAATAGCTAGTTTACCCGCTGGTGATGTAGTACCGATACCAACAAACCTCGTGTCTTCCGCTATATACATTGCAACAGAAGGGGAGCTACTCACCCCAACATCAAACCGCAGCGCAGCGTCACTTTGAATTTTTGCGATGCTGGATTGGTTTCTAAAGTAAATACATCTGTCCGTGGCAGAGCCGTCCAGCCTCATATTACCTCGCAAATCTAACACAGCACCAGGAGACGAAGTACCAATACCAACATTACCAGCAAAGTAATTATTATTAGGACCAGCAGCACTAAGACTACCACTAGCGCTAATGTTACCGTGCACAGTAAGTTTTTCTGCAGGTGTAGTTTCCCCTATACCAACATTCCGGGTACCGGGGAACAAGCCTATATCTCTATTATTAGTACATATATCAAAATCAGTAGTACTTAAATAACCTAAACAACCATATACAGTCCCAGCGTTTGCAAAGGTTATATACATGTCATCTGAATCAGTAGTATCGCATAAATTTAACATTGCCGCGGCACCACACACTGTAATAGACGACCCATTAACAATCAAGTCATCACCAATACAAACATCACCACGTGCGCTTATATTACCAGCTACAGTCAGGGTTTCTGCTGGAACCCCTGAAATACCTATCCCTACACAACCACCCCATGGTGCGATTAACACTTGTGCTGCTTTAGTATCTGCGCCTTTATTTTCAATAGACAGTTGAGTTGTTAAGTTATAATCAGTCCCGGCTCCCCAAGTTGCTGTTTGCAATGATAATTTTCCAGTCGAACTATAACTAGGTGATCTCTCACCTCTTATTGCCCCTCCTGCATAATTTGTCTGCGCAGTTTCTCCTAACTGTACAATACCAATATTACTACCATCTGTGCTTCTAATACAACCAGCGACATCTAATAAAACGTTTGGACTACTAGTTCCAATACCAACACAACTACCAAAATAACTAGCACCTGAAGCACTAAGACCGCCAAATGCACTCAGACCACTGCTATGTTGACGCAATAAACTATTGTCTAATGTATCACTATCAGACCAAAGAGGTATATAATTAGCTGTACCCGACCCATCAACACTACTCGCACATGTCTCAAATATATCAGCAAGATCTCTACCTGCGGAAACAAATCCATTTGTAGTTGCTGCAGTACAAATACTATTAGCAGCACTTAAAGAACCAAAAATACCAACACCGGTATTTGTTGTCGCTAGCTTCTTAGAGTTGTCGTAGTATAGATCAACAGAGCCATCTTTAGTAAATTTAGCCTGAGCTTCTCCTCCAGGGGTTTGAATGTTAGTAGAACCATCAGCTAATAAGAAAAGAGCACCAGTACCATTATCTTTAATAACACTATTAGAACCATCGTGATAAATCTGAAGATCGCTACCTGTACCAAACTTAGCCTTAACATTGTCTGAAAATTTAACTGAATCATCTGATTCATCTACTTGAAAATACCCGCCGGCATTTGTCCAAACTAATAAATCACCATTATCAATTGTAAGTGCATACCCGGGTTTATTTGTACCAATACCAACATTACCAGCAAAGTAATTATTATTAGGACCAGCAGCACTAAGACTTCCGCTTGCGCTTATATTACCTGATATAGTTAGTCTTTCTGCGGGCGCTGTTGTACCAATACCAACCTCACCTGCAGAAGCAGGTAAGCCTGTGCTTATAAGCACGGTCTCTTCACTACCATCAAGTTGTATGTAAGTAGTAATCCCTCCGTATCCGTTATCACTTTTAAGGAGTAAATCTCCATCGTTATTATTCTGTTGGAATATTAAATCACCAGTGTAGTTATCTAAAACTGTGTTAGTGCCGTTGTGTAATAAATAGGCATCAGGGCCATCGCCAAGAGCTATATTAGAATTGTCTGGAAATATGGTTATGGGGCTACCAGAAGAAGCGGATCCATCGAGATAGAAATAAATTTCTGTGCCTCCTGACCCGTCGTCACCACTGAACACTATGTCTCTGTCATCAGCGGCGTTCCCAATAAATAATGACCCAGTATTGTTACTTATATAAGAATGAGTACTGTCATGGACTAGTTGAAGATCTCCGCTGTTACCAAGACCAATAACACAACTATCTGGCATGGATAAGCCGTAACCAGGTATAATACTACATCCAATAGCTACTCTGTCACCAAGGTAACTATACCCAGAACTAGCACTTAATGATCCACTAGCGCTTATGTTACCATGTACCGTTAGTTTTTCTGCAGGATTTTGTGCACCTATACCAACATTACCGGTAGGGTCTATCCGCATCCTTTCAACGAGTGAGGGGGAACTGTAATTTTCAATCCCTGTGTAAAAAGCCAAACGCCCACCAGCCTCGTTGTTTTGGTTTGATACGCCCGAACCTACCACCCCGATTCGAGCTTGAGGCGTTGTTAGTCTGGTGTTGCTGTCCCAGATGTATAAATCTATATCCGCAGTTGATGATTCGGTCTGGTCACCATTTGGGTCATCTGACTTAATTACTAATACTGTGTTTTGTGCAGCCCCTGCGTCATTTGAAAAGAAGGATGCTGAAGCACTTAGACCACCGAATGCACTTAGACCACCACTATGTTGACGCAACAGACTGTTACCTAATGTATCGCTATCAGACCAAAGAGGTAAGTAATTAACCGTACCCGATCCACCTACAACCCCGGCAGTACCACCAGGGCTAAATATATCAGCAAGATCTCTACCTGCGGAAACAAATCCATTTGTAGTAGCACCAACATATACACCACCACAAGCACTAATGTTACCCATTACTGATAGCCTTTCACCCGGGGTGACAGTTTTTATACCAACATTGTGTGTTGTCGGGTGAATTGTAACTTGTGCTGTACCACCCTGATCCACATTCTG